>Ga0307472_100000024_pt1 | contig 41458 bp, 30 predicted proteins | sample atmos_gasesAM5C__2_FD_204582 | JGI IMG/M metagenome (GOLD analysis project Ga0307472, IMG submission 204582) | Hardwood forest soil microbial communities from Morgan-Monroe State Forest, Indiana, United States - atmos_gasesAM5C_05 | ecosystem: Environmental > Terrestrial > Soil > Temperate...
TTACTGCCTTACGGCAGCAAATTTAGCTCACTGCGGTGAACATTAACAAGCCCGAGTTCGGACTTGAATCCAATGGAGGGTCTAGTGCTCTTCCGGTAGCTCCCGAATGGTCGGCTACTCGGAAGTAGTCCGCTCCGTATTCGCCCGCTTCCTGTGCAACGTCCAGGTGCCTCGAGGTGGAACATTCCGGACAGAGACAGGGCGAGGCAAGATCATTGTCTTTTTTCTGCTGAACGATTGGAGTGCGTCACATCGGAAAAGTTGATGGCAGCCGGACCTGTAAGCCGAATTTTGTCCGCCTTGCGGCGGGACGGTCATTCCTCTGGGCCGCGCATTACTGCGCAGCTCTAGCGACCTACCCGGAGGTTGTGACGCACCGGGCCGGCACGTGTTCCAGCCGAAACCGGAACTCCCTCCCTATTTGGTCTTGCTCCGTGTGGGGTTTGCCCTGCCCGCTGCATTACTGCAGCGGCGGTGCGCTCTTACCGCACCTTTTCACCCTTACCCCGTCGTCGTTCTAAGCCCGACTTGAAACCCACGTGCTCGAGGCTCACAACGACGACGGGGCGGTATATTTTCTGTGGCACTTTCCGTCGACCGGATTTGAACCCGGCCTCCCGGACGTTATCCGGCACACTGCCCTGCGGAGTTCGGACTTTCCTCCCTCCTTGCGGAGAGCGACCGTCCGGTCCGGCTGCCAATCTCTCTTATTATATGCGATGGTTCTGCGGAGCACTCTTTTCGTGGCGGGCTAGTATTCTGACTTCGGAACACGCAAACAGGTGATTCAGCCCTTTTTCAAAATCGTCGAAGCGTTGACCGGCGCCGGTGCGGTCGCCGGAATCGGCTACTACCTGGTGTGCTTGTGGAGCGCAATCGCCTACACGCAAGACTGCAGAATTCCCGCTGTCCGCCGGGAGGGATCCGGAGAGCATGAACATCCTCCGGTCTCGATCCTCAAGCCGCTCAAAGGGGAGGATCCGGAAATTTACGAAAGCTTCCGAAGCCATTGCCTGCAAGACTATCCGCAATACGAGATTATCTTTGGCGTGAGCGATGCGAATGATCCCGCGGTGCACGTGGTCGAGCGGGTACGCCAGGAATTTCCGCAGCGCGCCATTCAACTGCGGTTGTGTTCCGAAATTTTGGGAGCAAACACCAAAGTGAGTAACCTCGAGCAGATGGCAAGGGCGGCGCGCTACGAGCATCTGATTGTCAGCGATAGTGACATCCGCGTGGAACCCAACTACCTGCGCAAAGTGATGGCACCCCTCTCTGATCCAAAGGTGGGCATGGTCACGTGCCCTTACCGTGGCATCGCTGCTCCGACGCTGGGCTCCAAGCTTGAGTCCTTGGGGATCAGCACCGATTTCTGCGCTGGCGTTCTGGTCGCGCGATGGATCGAGGGAGGAGTGCACTTTGCCTTAGGATCAACCATGGCCTTCCGGCGGCGCGAGCTGGCGGCGATCGGAGGGTTCGAATCCTTTGTCAATTACCTGGCTGATGACTACGAACTCGGGAAGCGCGTCGCTGCCCTCGGCCTCGAAGTCCACTTGTCTGAGATTGTGGTGGAGACATTCCTGCCGGCCTACAATCTGCGGCAATTCTTCGAGCATCAACTTCGCTGGGCTCGGGGCGTGCGAGATTCTCGGCGTGCCGGATATATGGGCTTGCTTTTCACATTCGGCTGGCAGTGGGCTCTGCTCGCGATTCTCGCGTCCCGGGGTGCGAATTGGGCGTGGGAATTGGCGGCAGGCGCCATCTTTTTACGATTCGTGGTTGCGTGGATCGTTGGAGTACGCGTCTTAAAAGATCGGCAGGTCCTGCGACTCCTTCCTCTGGTTCTGCTTCGGGACCTTGCGGGAGTGTTGGTCTGGCTGGCCAGCTTCGCCAGCAACACGGTCTCCTGGCGGGGCGACCGGTTTCACCTGAAGAATGGCAAACTGGCTCGCATTCATCCATAAGGCGTGTTCGTGTTCGGCAAACACCATTCGATCAATAAGATTCTCCCACCGCGCTTTTCGCTTCCCGATGCTCTGGCATGATTCGGCCACCCTTGCGGAAAACGTAGGTCTCTCCGCGCCAGAAGAAACGGCGACTGGTGTAGCTTCCGATCCAGATGAGAAATCCAGCCAGATCCCGCAGAGGGTAAAGCCAGCAAAGCGCCGCAGAACGCGGGTCTTTCGCAATTCCCCAGCCCACCACCACAGACTGAATCATGCGATTCACGAACGCCACGGCCAGCAAGCTGATTCCCAGCCTCCAATGCCCCAGGCCAGCGGCGGTCACGAATCCGAGCACTCCAAATGGAATCGCGAAGGTCAGCCCTGTGCCCAGATGTCCGGCGGGCCGCGAATAACGTGTGCTCTTCATCCAGCGCAACTGGTCGCCGAGCGTGCGCAGGGCAGAACGCGGCGTCAAGACGTTCTTCGCAATATGATGCGAAAGTGTCACTTTGTACCCCTTCGCCCAGATCCGGTTGCCGAGTTCGAAGTCATCGGAGTAATAGTCGGCAGTGACAGCAATGCCGCCGATGGCATCGATCGCATCGCGCCGTGTCGTCATTGCGGGACCCAGCGCAAAGCGCATGCCTTCGAGCATGTCCGCCACCATCACTCCGGAAGACATTTCGACCGACAATCCCAGCGCCTCCAAGGACGACCAGAAGTCCGAGGCCGGTACGCCTTGATACATGCAGGTCACCAGGCCAACCTTCTCGTTCAAAAGCGGAGGAATCGTGTTGCGCAGGAAGTCCGGCGCCACGCGCACATCGCTGTCGCTGATCACAAAATAGGATCGGTCCGTGGCCGCAATCATCTTTTCGAGCGAGAAAACCTTGGCATTCGGCCAGGTCGGCGGGCCCGAGAGAATGACCTGACTTTTAATCTCCGGATGCCGGGCCAGCACGCGTTCAGCAACCTGCAGTGCCGGGTTCTCGGAGTCTCGCGCGCCAAAAATAATTTCGTAATCCGGATAGTCCTGCAGGAAAAAGCTCTCCAGATTCTGCTCGAGTTCTGCCTCCATGTTGTGAATCGGCTTCAGAATGGCGACGGGGGGAAGAGAACTCACTGGCACACTCAGAGCTTCTGCCTGCGCGCGCTTTGCTTGCCGCCGATAGCGAGCCGCGGCCACCAGCGTCATGATCAGAAAAATTGTGGAACTTGCAATCCCGATGAAAGCAATAGCGAGGATGAGTTTCAGTACCGCGCCCAACACAGGGCCACTCACCATCGTGACGTTCATGGGAAGAAGAAAACTACAGCGGCTGAGGTCGGTGCAAGGAGGTGTGGGAGTCACGGCTGGCGATTGGTCAGAATGGATTTTCCTCCCACCCGAGCCAGCCTGAAAAATGGCTTCCCGGCTAACTCTTTCGGTTCGTCCTGGTCAGTCCAGAGAAACACCTGCGCAGGTCCGCCCCACCATGTGGCAAAGGTCTCCGGCGTCTCGAATACCTGGGGCGCATCGGGAAACTTCGATCCATACCAGAGATTGCCGCTCGGTTCGTGCAGCACGTGCACGGGATAGCCGGTATAAAAATTTAAAGTCGAGGCCTGGTGATACTGGCCGTCGACCACGATTATGTCGCCTGGCCGGTAGTGTTGCCGAATCGCGACCGCCAGCTTATACGACGAGAGCACCGGCGAAAACGTCGTGAACGCAGAATGAATGCAGGCAAACAGGCCCACCATCATCAGCGCGAGTGCGATGTTTCCCTCGGCGGGACGATTCCGACGCCGCAACGCCCAGTTCAATGCGGTTCCCAGCAACAGCGCCAGTGATGCCCCGAGAAGAGGAGCACGAAAAGCGCCCAGGGCTTGTGGGGTCAGATCGAGCACGTGTCCGAGAGAGAGATCGTAGTCTTGAGGATTTTTCTTCAGCAAGTCCGCAAGATCGGCGCCACGGGATGGCAAGTGCGATACCGAAAGAAGGTACATTCCCGCCGCGAACGCAATCAAGCCAACGCTCAATAGTACGGTTGAGGAAATTCGTCCTGCTCTGCGGATCGAATCCGTTTCTGACGAGGCCGTCTCCCGGCCCAGCCAGCCACCTACTAGCAAGGCCATCCCGGGCAAGGCTGGGATCGTGTAGTACTCCTGCCGGGTAGAGAAACTAAAAAAGCCGACGATCACCAGTGCCCAAAGAATGAAAAGCAGATCGGCTTTTTGACGTCGAGTAAGATTTCCACGCAATTCGCGTATTCGCCGCGGAAGCTCGAACAACGCTTGTGGGAGAAATACCGTCCACGGAATCAACCAAACCAGAAGAAGCGCCCAGAAAATCCAGAGAGGTACGGTGTCATAACCGGCCGGTATTCGCTTATTCAAGAACCGATAAATATGTTCGTTCACAAAATAGAACCACAGAAAACCCCGCACCGTCCCTTGGCTGGGATTGCGGATGGCGGCCAAGATGTGCCAGGGAGCCGCAATCACGAAGAAAACCAGCGTGCTCGAGAACAGTCGCAATTTCAATAAGTGGCGAGGATTTCCCGTGAGAATCAGGTACAGCCCGATCGCGCCCGCCGGAAATACCAGACCGATCAGCCCCTTCGTCAGGACATTCAGAGCGCAAGTCGCCGCGAAACCCCAGCACGTGAGCCGCGAAGGTGTTTCCTCCTCGAGCGAGCGAAGAAAAAAGTAGTATCCAATAGTCAGCCACAAGCCAACCAACACGTCGGGAATGAGGAATCGCGTGAAGATGTACGGCCCGATGGAGGTGGCCAGGACGACAGCCGCGTAGAGTCCCCCGAGCTCACCGTACGCGTACCGGCCCAGCCCGTAGGTTGCCAGCAGCAGCGACAGCACGCCCAGCATGAGCGGCAAGCGCGTACTCCAGTCGCTGATCCCGAAAACACTGTAGCTGGCCGCCAGGCTCCAATACATCAGAGGAGCCTTCTCGAGGTAGCGGATGCCGTCGGTGTACATCGTCACCCAATCGTGACGGACGAGCATCTCCCGCGCAGCTTCGGCATGAATGGTGTCCACGTCATCGAGCAAAGCGGGCGTGAACATGCTTGCGAAATAAATCATGCCCCACAACAGGCTAATGATCAGGAGGGATTTCGAACTGGGGATGGGAGCGGATGCTAATCCTGAAACATCGCCGCGGGCGCCGGGTTTCTCATCCCGCAGGGTTAGGGACAGGTTCATGCGCGGTTCCGCAAACCCTGTGATTATACGGGGCAGAGAAACAGCCGATCAACCAACTCGCATCAGTCGCCTGAAACGCCCGCCGCCACCGATGCCTTGCCAAGCACCTCTCGAACCTTGCCGCCCAGCGACTTCAACGTAAAAGGCTTCTGCAGAAAATTCGTCTGCACGTCCAGAATGTTATGGCGTAGAACGACTTTCTCGGAGTATCCGGAAATGAAGAGAACCTTCATCTTGGGATACTTCTCAGCGAGAAGTTCGGCGAGTTGACCGCCACTCATTCCGGGCATCACCACGTCCGTGACCATCAGATCAATTCGTCCCTTGTGCCGGGCCGCCGCTTCTACAGCTTGCAGTCCGTCTTTCGCCTCAATTACGTTGTATCCGCATCGCTTCATAAACTCGCAAGCCGGCTGCCGGACTGCGGTTTCGTCTTCGACCAGAAGCACAGTTTCCGACCCATGCAGGTCGACAGTCGTGTGCGTGCTGTCGCCCTCGCTCGTCTGCCGGGCACGATGTTCGACGCGGGGGAAATAAATCCGGAACGTCGTGCCCATACCTGGCTCGCTATAGACCCAGATAAATCCGCCGCTTTGCTTGACGATCCCATACACAGTCGCCAGCCCGAGACCGGTCCCCTTGCCTTTTTCTTTAGTGGTGTAGAAGGGCTCAAAGATGTGCGGCAGATGTTCGGGGTCGATCCCTTGTCCCGAGTCGCTCACTTCGAGCAGGACATATTGCCCCGGAGGAACCACCGTTCGAGTCTGAACGTAACCATCATCCAGTTCCACATTGTGGGTCGCGATCGTCAGCTTGCCACCGGACGGCATGGCATCGCGCGCGTTGGCGGCGAGGTTCATTACGATCTGCTCGAGTTGGACAGGATCGAGCTTCACTTTACCTAAATCGGCCTCCGGCGCAATCGTCAGCTCGACATCCTCGCCAATCAATCTGGGCAGCATCCTGGAAATATCGCGCAGAACCGTATTCAGATTGAGGATTTGCAGAGTCTGTGTCTGCTTTCTCCCGAAAGCAAGCAATTGCCGGGTCAGATCGGCGGCGCGTCGCGATGCGCTCAGGATCTCTTGAACATTACGGTGCAGGTGGTGCTCGGGACCGATCGAATCCTGCATGAGTTCCGCGTAGCTGCTGATCACCAGCAGCAGATTATTAAAATCGTGCGCTACCCCGCCCGCGAGCAATCCGATCGCATCCATCTTCTGTGCCTGGAAAAGGGCCGCCTCCAGCCGTCGACGCTCGCTGATGTCGCGATCATTCGAGATAAAGTGCGTCACCCGTCCCGCTGCATTCCGGACTGGCGTGATGGTTTTCTCGACCACGAACGATTCCCCGGTTTTCTTCCGGTTGACCAGTACGCCACGATAGACTTCGCCCGCTCCAATTTTCTCCCACAAGTCGCGATAAAGCTCCGGGCTCTGTTCGCCCGATTTCAGAATTCGCGGCGTCTGCCCGATTACTTCTACCCGCGTGTATCCCGTGATCTTCTCAAATGCGGGATTCACGTACTCGATCACTCCCGAGCTGTCGGTGATCAACACCATATCTGCCGACTGCTCGATCGCGCTGTACAAGGTCCCGAACGTGTCTTCCACATCCCGCCGCTGCTGCTCGGCTCGCCCCAGGGCGACCGCGCCCCGAATGGTTCGAATCAGAGCTGACTCAGCCGCGTGCGACGCAGCGTCTCCATGCAACTCCACGCCAGGGCCATGCGCGAGGGTGCCCGGCAGGAACAGCAGAGGCATTCTCTTGCCTTGCAGCTGTAATTCCTGAATCATCCGCGCGGTTTGCGTCTCCGGCTCATCTTGCGCAAACAACACCAGGTCGTACACTCGTTCGGCTAGCTTGACCTGTGCGTTTTCGAAATCATCGGCCTGGTCCACACTGGTTTGCGTCAGGTCACTCTGGGTACGCACAAACTGTTCGAGGACTCCGGCTTGCTTTCCCTTCCCGACCACCAGAAGCTGCAGCGGCCGCGGACCGCCCGGGCTCGCTTTACTCTTCGTCATCATCTCCGCCTCTCGGTGCTTGTTACATCGGAAGCCAGAGCCTCGCGTCCTGCCCGCACGGCGGCAGTTACGAAAATAACTTCGCCGTGTTTCCCGGATTGAAAAGTGTTCCAGCGCGGGGAGACTTGTTCAGCTGTGCGCGAGACTACCGAGCATCCGCGATGCTGCACGAAGGTATGCGACCAAGAGTCAGGCCTTGTGCGCCCGATTCTCCCGCGAGGCTTACCCAGCTGGTGCTGAATGTTGCCTTGAGCTCGAGAATTCTACGGAGAAGTGAAATACCCCGCCCGCGATCGCAGACGAACGCTGTCGGTCTGGGTGGGGATCATGTGAACACGGCGAAACACTTGCTTCCCGGAATCTTGCGGCACGGGATAATACAGCAGATAGGAACTGCGCAGCTCTTCATTGATCGCCGATAAAGCATCGCTGAGTTGGCGCGCGTTCTTTACGACGTAATCGCGGCCGCCGGTCGCCAGGGCGAGATCACGAAGCACGGCGTCCCCACGTGCGCTTTTTTTTGGATCGTGGGCCGCTACCGTATAAATTGCGACGCCGCGGCGTTCGGCCCTGGCAATCGCATCCGCAAGTCCACGCACGCTCAAATCATCTTCACCATCTGAAAACAGAATCATGGCCGAGCGATGCGGCTCTCGTTCGTCGCTGAATACCGGTTCATCGCAAGCATGGTACACGGTATCGTAGAGGGCGGTGAGCCCGCCCGTGGCAGGGTGCGCGAGAATCTCGCCCAACTGAACCGGATCGCTGACAGTCCGCTCCAACTCGATCTTGCTGTTGAAGGCGAGAACAAGCAGCTGATCGTTCGCCCGCATCACCTGCTGCAGCGATCGAACCAGCGCACTCCCGACGGAAGCCCAAGACTTCACCGTCGAATCGCTCAGATCTAGCACCACGCCGATCCTTAAAGGCAGATCGGCCGCGGAGCGAAGTTCAAAACGCGGGATGGGCCGCCCGTCTTCCAGAACCATAATGTCGGTCGGTGAGAGATGCAGCCGGGGACGGCCGTTCGGATCGGTTGCGACCAGCGTGAATTGCACCTCGCTGACACGCTTGCGAACCAGGAAAGTCGATTCAGCGGCGAAGCTGGCCAGAGATCCCGAAATCAGGAGGAGCAGACAAAGGATGTGCTTCATCCCTGGGTAATCGGCACGGAATACTGAAGCTCTTCGTGCGCACACAAACTCTGGTAATGAAATGCCGTGGCCCCAGGCCGTAGATGTGGGATTTTCCCCTATATGCAGGGCCCGCAAGCCCGCGCCAAAAAACCCGCGGACTGGGGCGTATGCCGCGCCGACAAGCGTGCCCAGACGGACTCCGGCCCGCAACACTGCGCAATTGCCTGACAACAAAGGAGAATCCCCGCCCCCAGATTGGGCCCATTTTGGCACAGAAGGTGCTTTTCGGAAAGGGGATGCTGCTCTACGTCTGGCAGCCGAATGGTCATGACCTCTCAATCCAAGGATTCCGGTCCCGCCCGGTGGCAACCGAAACTGGTTTACGGAATGGCCGCTGTCTGCCTGCTATTGGGCCTGTCGGTTGGGTACCTGTTACGCGGATCGGAATCGCCGGCTGCGGTTGCGAGAACGGGTGACGCCCCGGCGCAGAGCGAAACTGGGCATATGCCAACCCTGGAGCAAATGAAGGCAATGGCCGATAAAAAGGCCGAACCTCTCCTTGAGCAACTCAAGAAAGATCCCAAGAACAAGGATCTCCTGCTCCGGGTCGGCTACTTTTACAAGTCAGCTCATCAGTTCAAGGATGCGGCACGTTACCTCGAGCAAGGGCTGCTGCTCGATCCGCAGAATGTAGCCGTGCGCACCGAGAGAGCCTCGTGCCTGTACTACGACGGAGACATCGACGGTGCTCTAGCTGAATTACAGCAATCTTTGAAGATCAGCCCCACTGACGCGAATTCGCTTTTCAACCTTGGCATGATCCGCCTGAATGGAAAACAGGATTCGGCAGGAGCCATTGCCGCCTGGCAGGAACTGCTGAAAACCCATCCGAACCCCGATAAGAAGGCAATCGTTGAGCAGATGATCGCCGAAGCCCGGCAGCAAAAGAATTCCGCAATATCTTCCGGAATCCCCGGAGCACCCAAGGAGTAGACATGTCGAAGATCGAGAACACATCCCCCGCCACTCAATGGACCAGCGTCCAAGCCTACGCGCTTTCCGTAATCTGCCTCTTGGTCGGGCTGGCGGGTGGATGGTTTATTCGCGGATCACAAGGTTCCTCCGCAGTCCCAGCGGCCACGGCTTCCCAGGCGCCGAACGACGCGGGCGCCCAGCCATCGCCTGAGCAGATGAAGCGCATGGCCGAAAAACAGGCCGAGCCTCTGCTGGCGCAGCTGAAGACGGACCCGGAGAATCCCGATCTGTTAGCCAAGATCGGAAATATTTTCTACGACACGCAACAGTTCCCAACAGCCATCGATTACTACCAGCGCTCTCTGAAGGCGAAGCCGAGCGACACCTCGGTGCGCACCGATATGGCGACTGCATACTGGTACGCGGGGAATCCTGACACGGCGATTGCCGAATTCAAGCGTGTCCTTGCCGACGAACCCAACAAGCCGAACACGCTGTTCAACCTGGGCGTAGTCCAATGGCAAGGCAAAATGGATGTTAAGGGTGCTCTGGCAACCTGGCAGAAATTGCTGGACACGAATCCCAACTACGAAGGCAAAGACAAAATTGTCGAACTGATGGCCCAGGTAAAAAAGCATGCCGGCGTCAAGCCCGGCACACCGGCAAAAGCGATGGCGGAATAAGGGCAGTCGCTAGTCGTTCACTCGTCAGTCTTCAGTCTTCAGCAAGAGCGCTAGCAGCTTGAGGCGACGATTGGCGACTCACGACTCGACTAGGTTTTGCCGGCAATCAAAGAGCACGAGGAATCAGCCTTTGCTGGCGACTGACGACTGAAGACTGGCGACTTGATTCTCCGCAAGACTGACGACTAATTTACGCAGAACCCACGCAAGCATCCCTAACCCCGCGATCCACACCGCAAATGCGATCCGCACCACCCAGTGCGGAGCCTCGCCCACCCTGCGCAAAACAAACGGAAGAAAGTTCCAGGTCGTGATGTGGACGTAGTCCCACGGATCCGTGGTCATGTCGTCATTGGTTAGCCCCCAGGCATCCATCTTTCCAAGCGCAAACGCAACGATGTTTTTGAAGCGCAGCCAGACAACAAACGTCGGATGTCCGAGCGTGGTCATCTGGTAAAGCTCCAGTGACAACCAGAATGCGACCGAGGCAAGTTGCACTACGGCGCTGACAGCAATCAGCCCCAGGCCCATCCTCCACAGCATGCCCCCAAGTTGCTCGCGATGGCGCAACAGCAATGGAACGGAGATGAATGCAACGAACTGAGCCGCGCTTGCCACATAGCGGTCCCCCCAAGCTGAATCACCGCTCCACACCGTGTAGCGCGCATAAAAGCTGACGTAAATGAGCAGCAACAAAAAGCCAGCGACCAGGAATGCCTTTATTTCCGGAGCGAATCGCTTCCACCCGACCACGACGATGAGGACTGTCAAAATCAGCAGTGGGTCGAACAAGAAAATGGATTTCTCAGGAGCAAACAACGCCCCCAGAAAACCTACGTGAAATGGTGTCTCGAAAGGATAGGTCGACGGCAGCGAAGGATTGAGCATCCGCTGTTGCTCCCTAAACACCGTCACATAGGTGTTCAGGAACGAACCGAAGCGATAGTACTGGTAGACGCGGTCTATCAGCAGAAACATCGCGTAGATCGGGAGCGCGATCCCCGCATATGTCCGCAGCCGCGTCCATACAGCCTTCCCTCCCTCGCGATGAAACACCAGCACCAGCAGCAAAAACATGGCCCCGGCGAACACATCCATGGCAACCGTGAGACGGGTCAGCAGGTTCAATCCGAAGGCCACCGACCCGATCGCCAGCGCTCGCCTTGCACCCGTCAGCAGCCATTCGTACTGATAGGTGAACCCCGCCAAGGTCAAAAACAGGATGTAGTTGTTCTCCATCATGTTCTGTGTATAGTGCAGGTGGGTGGTGCACACCAGCAACGCGAGAACCCCGGCCCCTGCCTCCTGCGGGGTGAATTTCAGAAGAGTCAGAAAGCGAAAGCACACCAGCGCGGTAAGCACATTGAGGAGAATGTTGGTCGAATAGCTGACCACCATGTTCCGCACGCTCGGGTCATTGCCGTTGTACTCAGCGAAGATTGGGAGTTTCTCAAGAGCAGTTCCAACCATGTCGGCCGGCAACATGAGCAGCGACTGCCCTATGCCATACCAGGCGTAGATCTTTCCGCCGCGTCCGCGCAGCCCGAATTCCGGATAATCTCCGGGCAGAACCGGCGGCGCCGACGTCCAGAAAGAATGCGTGGTCTGCAGCCGCCGCGCCGTGTCGGCGGAATCGACGTCACCCGACTGCACCACGAACGCGATCAGGCCGCCCGCCAGCCCCAGCAGGAATAAGGGATTCCGCATCTGTCGGCGAAGTTTTACGAACATTGTTCGTGATACTAACTGACTCCCTCAGGGCGCTCAAAACTGTACATTCTCCGCCCAGCCCCTCCTTCTGTGCTTCGGAGCTTCCGCGGGGACGGGCTTTTTCCTCGTGTGATTTCGATCACATGCGTTTGTGACATGGACTGCTGCTCCCCCTTGCTCTCCTCTTTAACTTAGAGGGAAGTGGGAAGGTGCATCTGTTCCCCTTGCGCGGACATCCATCGCAAGGAACTTTTGAATTCCAAATCTTCCGGAGGGAACCAATCAGCGATGAGTGCGGCTCAGGAATTGCGGACTCTCTTCCGGCTACGCATCCTTCAGCTTGCCACTCTGGGTTCGCTTTTCGCGTTTGTGCTGTGGCGCAGTCTCGCGCTGAAGCTTACGGTCAGCGATCTGGATAACTGGTGGCATTTGAAGGTGGGTGACTGGATTCTCCAGAATCATGCCTTCCCCCATACCGGCATCTTTTCCGCGACCGCCGCAAACCGCCCCTGGGCCGCCTACAGCTGGGGCTACGAGATTCTGCTGTCCCTGTCCTACAAATGGCAGGACATCCTGGGCATGAGCATCTTCGGGACAGTCCTTACTCTCCTGGTCGCGGCCAGCGTCTATCGAATGACGCGCCGCCTTTCCGGGCGTTTTTGGATGGCCTGCCTGATTGCCACGGCGACGTGCTCCGTCTTCCTGTTCACCGTCTGTCCGCGGCCTGTCTACTTCAGCATGATGCTCTTTACGGCGGAACTCACCCTGATCCTTGACGCAAATCACAGCGGCCGAATGCAAACGCTATATTGGCTGCCCCTGATCTTCTTTTTCTGGGCAAACCTGCACATCCAGTTCGTTTACGGATTAGCCGTCATTGGATTGCTGGCCGGCGTGAACCTGACGCAAAGACTGGCTGCGAAGGCAGGCTGGGAACCGGAATATCTATCCGCGCCCACTCTTCCTCTCGGCCCATTGTTTGCGCTTGCCGCTAGCTGCGTTCTCGCGGCCTGAATCAGCCCGTACTCGTACCATCTCTATGAAATCGTCTACGGCTATGCCAGCGCCAGGATTCCATACAAGATGATTCGCGAATTGCAGCCCATCGCATTTCAGTCTCCCAGTCAGTACCTGCAGCTCCTTCTCACGGGAGTAGCGTTTTTTGCGGTCGGCCGGAAAAAGCATATCGACCTCTTCAAGCTCGCTCTTCTGATACTCGCGACCGTGATTGGCTACCGAATGATGCGCGATGCTTGGTTTATCTGCATCGTTGCAGCGGCCTGCTTGGCAGATTTCCCTGTGGAAAAGGAAGACACACAGCCTGCCGAAACTTGGTATGAATGGTCCGCCCTCGCCGTCGTTCTTGTCGTGGCGGGATTGCTGTTCGCTCGCGATACGAGCTTTCATCGTGCGGGTCTCGATGCCCAGATCAGCCGCCTGTTTCCCGTCAACGCGGCCAACTACTTGCGCCAGCATCCCGAGCCAGGCCCGCTGTATAACGCTTTCGACTGGGGTGGCTTTCTGATCTGGTACGCGCCCGACTACCCCGTGGCCATTGATGGCCGCACCGATTTGTATGGCGATGATCTGGATGCACTTTTCCTCGAGACCGGCAGCGGCGAAGATTCCTATCTGACCGATCCTTATCTGAATGGAGCAGGGGTCATTCTCTTGCAGCGCGAAATGCCCTTGACCGCGCTCTTATACAGTGATCGACGGTTTCTGAAAATCTATGAGGATAAGCTCGCGGTCATGTTTATCAGACAGGAATCTGGCGCCCCTGAGCAGCAAAGTGGAGCGGCGGCATTCCCTCTTCCGGGTTCGTTCAATCACCCCTCCCCGTAGGACCACGGCTCACATCGCCTCTGCAGAGTCCAGAGGCGGTTGAGCGAGCGGCGTCCTCCGGCACTTTTTCAGCAAACTCTTCACCCGGCTGCGTAGCGCGATCTCATTCTGTCGTCTCACCCTCTGCGGCTCAGCCGTCTTGATTGTCCTCTGGGCTCTTTCATCTCCTGCGCTTTTTATTTCGGGCAGCCTGCGAACAAAAAGGCCGACCTTCTCGGCCGGCCCCTTGGTGTTGACACCACGACCAAAGCTTATCTGCTCACTTCTTCACCATCGTGCCCGCTCCGACAAGCGTAACGGTCCCATTCGGATTATGCGCGGCATTGTGACAGGTCAGCGTGCAGGTGTTCGGTCCCTGGTTGTAGGAGATCGGGGCTCCTGCATTCGGAGCCACGATGTTCGCGTCGAAGCTGATGAGTCTCTGGCCTGTCGGATTCGCGCTGCTGTTCCCAACTCCGTGCCCGGTGTGGCAGGTCGAGCAACTGAACCCCGCGTTGATGTGCTGGGCATGCTTCGCAAAACTCGCATTCTGCAGCACATTGGAAAGATTGTGGCACTTCGCGCACATCGCATAAGGACCATTCACGCTGAGATCAGGATTCGGAAACAAGTTGGTGATCGGCTGCCCGGGCGACATCGCCTGGCTCAATTCATAACGCCGCTCCAGAATGTGTCCCCACTTCGATCCGTGCGGCCCCGTCGGTCCCGTGCCTCCGAATTCGCGATTGTCGTCGCTGTTGTGACAGTCGGTACAATAGATCTGGGTGCCCATCGCCCGACCCTGGGTGACGCCGTCCAGGTTCATCATATTGGGAAGCAAACTGGGCTGCGATAACGGGCTTGTCCGGGGGTGAAATACCGGGTGGCTGGAGCCCGCAGTCGAGCCGAATTGTGGAATCAGATTCTGTGGCTCGGAAACGGAAGCCATCCGCACTGGCTCATAGCCGTATTTCGCGGCTCTTGCGAAACTCTTCGCGTTGGCTCCGTGGCAGCGCAGGCACGTCTGAAACTGGTACTGCGCCGGCCGGACGACTGTCACGCCGTCTTTCTCGCTGACGCCCCACACTTCCTTCTGGGACGACCGCAGGAGCGGTGCGGTTACCGCGGCGGTTGCTCCCGCCGTAATCGCGTGCGGCTCGTGGCAATCCGTACATCCGGTCTGCCCGGCCGCATTGGGAATGGCAGTGACCGCATTCCGGTTGTGCGCCGAAGCTTGCACCCTCGGTTGATTCGCCCCGTTCGAGACCGGATGCCCGACTTTGGCATATTCAGCCGCGATATTGAGACTGGACATCGCCTTTACCGGGCCAACCAGGCTTGGGGTCATGGCTGCCGTCCGTGTAAAGGGATTCGCACTCGCCACGGTCACGGCTCCGCTCATTCCTCCAGTGTGGCAGTTCAAGCACACCTGGTCGCCTGCTCCGCGCAGCAGCCAACTCGCTCCTGCGCCATTGTGATCCGTATGGCAGGAAAAGCATGCGTTCGCACTCAGGGTTGTGTACGGCAGGTTCTGCACGGTCGCGCCGTTGGTCGCGTGGATACTTGTGGTCCATCCCGCCAGCGGATTGGTCTGATTCTGCACCACTCGATTCGGATCGTGACACGCCAGGCACATCGCGCCGTTCACGCTATTCTTGGCCAGGAACTTCTTGGCTATCGGATCTGTCGCCTCCACGTGCGGGTTGTGACATGAGGTGCACTCGATGTTGCCATTCACCAGTTTGATGGCGCCGATTGGATCCGCGGTCTGGCCATTGGCCGACAATGTGGCGACCAGGCTGGGTCCGTCCTTCAGCGGCGTCAGCACACTGATGGGGTGCGAGGATTGCAGATTATTCGCGAAGACATCGGCGGCATACATCTTCCCCAACGTTGCCACCTGGCCAGAGACGAGAGTCTGCCCCACCGCGACCGTGCCATCGTGGCAACTCAGGCAAAGATTGCTGTCGCTCCCAAGCACCGGCTGTCCTCCGACCTGGTGGTAGGTCGCGCTGGTGTAGAGGTTGTACACCTGACGGGTCAGCGTCTGGTTCCACAGCGCCTTGCCCGAAGCAAGACCGGAGTGTGGCGCGTGGCAATAAGTGCAGGAACCTGGACGAGCGCCCGTGATTGGCGATGTGCTGCCAGGTGAGAGATCGTGCATGCCGATCACGTCCCCGGCAATCTGCGCGAATACCATTCCGCTGGCCAACACGACGCAGGCGAACAGGATCTTCGATTTCACTGGCTTCCTCCCGCACGCGACCACTTGCCTGCACCGTAAAAATGGAAAACCTGGATTCGGCGGTTAAACGAATCGACCACAAAAATATGGTCTTGCGCATCGATCGAGAGCCCGGTGGGTAACTGAAACTCTCCCGCTTCCGTACCCCGGCTCCCGAAGTAATAGAGGAGGTCGCCCTGTCGATTGAAGACTTGCACCATGCCCCACAATCCGTCCACGACGTACAGGTCACCTTCGGAGTCGACTCCGATCCCTTTCGGCCGAAACATGGTGCCGGTGCTGTCGCCAATGCCCCCAATGGCAAAACGGAACTGCCCGGACCGATCGAACACTTGTACGCGAAAGTTCATGGCGTCGACCACGATCAGGGTGTCCCCGTCCAGGCGCAGTTCGGTGGGATAATTGAATTCACCTTCTCCCTGCCCGTTCTTCCCGAAGGTCTGCAGTACAGATCCCTGCATGTCAAGCATGAAGATCTTGTCCCGCAAAGTGTCGGTCACGTAGATCCGCTGCGCTTTTGCATCCACCGCGATACCGGTAGGCCGCTTGAAGTAGCCTTCGCCGCCCTTCAGGCTGCCAATCACGCGCTGGTACTTTCCATTCGCGTCGAAGACGAAAATCTTGCCTGCTTCCGAATCCGTGACATAAATGTTGTCGCTCTCGTCCACGGCGACACACTGCGGAGTGAGCATGGGGTTTTTGATATCGTCCGCGCGCGAGAGGAATTTGTACTTCTTATCCGCAAAATCGAAAATATGAACTCCGGCCGCGCCCGGGTCACTCACAATCACCCGGCCGCGGGAGTCGGTGACCACGCTGTAAGGGCGGATCATGCTGTGAAAGTCCGGCTCGCCCGCTACAATGTCCACAAGCCGTGACCAGAAACCGCGTTTCGGTTTGACTTCGTTCTCCGAACTGAAGCTGCGTTCGTAACTGAGCCTGCGGCCACCCTCGAGTTGCAGGTCGGGCGGAGCTTCGGTTCGGGCGGCCGGCTTGGTGGGCTTGAAAGCCGCAGCCAGAATCACCATCAGCACCACCGTCGCGATTTTCAGGCTCTTACACAAACCAAGCTCCTCCCTAAAAGAAATTGAACGAACGTGAGAAGCCCACGAAAAATGAATTCACATTCGCCGCCGGCAGTCCGGAGGCGCTGAATCCCTGCAGCAAGCGTCCATATCCGGCTGAGAATGTCAGCTTTCTGAGCTGATAATTGAGGTTCGCAGTGATCTGCTCGTTATCATTCCAGGAAGGAACTCCGCCAGTGGCGGTATTGCTGTGCGCCTTCGAGAAGCCCGCTCCCAGCGAGAGTCTGCGCACAGGACTTGCACCCATCGAGAAAGAGTAGCTGTGCCCCCCATACAAAAGGATCCACTCGGGCGGGATCACGCCCGGCGGAACACCCGGGGGCAGCGGGGTCACGCCCGCCGCGCCCAACAAACCGAAGCCATCGGATTTCGAATAACTGCCGGCGAAAGTGTAGTGATGGAATCCCAGGCTCGTGGAATAGCTCTGGCTGCTGTTTCCCGTATGAGGCTGAGCCGACAAAGCGCTTCGCGAGCCCGCCGCGCTCGCGCTCCACACCGTGCGTCCGCCCCACAAACGCCGTCGGACGTTGCCCGTATAGACGTAAAAGGAATTCGTATAGGTAATCAGGTACGCTTGCACATTTTGCGCGTAGGTAAAGTCGGCACTCACATTCCACTGTTGTATGGCGCGAGTGAATGCCACGTTCGAGGAAAAGCCGATCGAATCTCCATGGCTGTAATCGCCATTGTTATCGGTCACGTTGGCAGAGGCGCTCAAGAATCCACCCAGGGCCTCCCTGGTGTAGATAATCCCACCGCCGAAGGTATTCGCTGCGTAACTGCTTCCAAGATAGGTCTGCTGCCGCCGTTGCGCGTCCGCTTCCACCTGCACACCATGACCGACAACGTAGTTCGCGATCCCGCTTAGCGTAAATGCGTGGGAACTCATGTCTGACGTTTGGTAAAAGCCACCAATCGTAGAAGTTGCACTCGGACTGGCATTGGCGGTGGCGCCCGTTCCGGGCAACAACGATTGATACAAGGAACCGGAGAGGCTGTCGGTATAGGACATGCCGGCTGAGATATTCAGTTTCTGGGTCGGATTGACTCCAGCATTCGCGTTCAACGTGTCGACCGTTCCGTGGTAACCGGAACCGAGGTAATTGGAACTGATATACGATCGGGTGAACGAACTCCCGAACGTGCCATGCATGGGCAACAAGTGCGAAGCGCTGAACGTGAACGAGTCATTATTCGAATGAACGTGCTCAATTGTCTGTGGTCCAAATACCACTGGAATATTCGAGTCGGAGTTCCCGATGTTGTAGCCCGCGCTTAGATTGAAGCCTGCGATCATGTATCCGGATCGCAGCGCCAGGTTGCGATAGATATTGTTCCCATGCAGATCTGTGCCGGGCACAGAATAGTCACCGTGACCATCGCTGAAAGTCGCGGTCAAAGTCGGCCAGTCCGGCACAAAAGCGCCCCACCCGATGTTGAAACCCTGCCCGCTGCTGCGCGTGGTGTAGTTCTGCAGTCCTGGCAGATTGAGAATTCCTTCGCTGTCCCACGATTTCGAAAATCCGACAGACCCGGGAAAGTGGCTGCCGCTGAACAGATTGCTGGTGAAGTCAAAACCGCCATCGTTGAAGATGGAACGCGCATTGGAATTCTGCCGCGACTGGTTGTAGTACGGCGACAAACTGAAAGTAAGAAAATTAGGATCGTAATAAGAGCCTGACAGAGTTCCGTTGCCGCCGACATTCAATCCGTGACTGGAGTTGATTTGATTTCCATAAACGCCGTTGTAACCGGCCGTCATAATGCCGTTTAAATTGAGGTTGAGATTGTCCCCCACTTGCACCTGTGCGGCCGCGGGGAGTGCCAGCAAAAGCAGCAGTCCAAAAACGCTGCACCCTCGATATCGAAATTGACTCGCCATGTTTTACCAGCTTCCGGCTGTGTTCACAGCACTTCGATCTTGGCTTTCTGTTTCAGTTTCTTGTCCAGATTGGCGCGAATCTGGTTGGTCTTGGTTTTCTCCAACTGCGGGATTAACTGCTCCTTTACTTCCTCGAATTTTTTCTTGCCCGCAAGAATGTGCTTGTTCAGCCGCACGATGGTGTAAATGTTTTCCACTTGAATGATGTCGCTGACCTGCCCTGCCTGAAGTTTTGAGAGCGCCTCCGCGACTGCGGGTGCCAGTTGTTTGCGCGTCAGGGGCTTGTGATCGCCCATCATCACGCGGTAATCGTCTTCCGACACTTTTTCCGCCAGTGACCCGAACTCCTCGTAAGTCTTCGTCGCTTTCGCCTTAGGCAATGTCTCTTCCGCTCGCTTACGGGCTTCCTGCACCTGGGCCGGCGTAGCTTTCTCCGGCGGTATGAACGAAATCGTCTGAATCGAGAAAGCTTCCTGATATTCAAAGACGCTGGGATTGTTGTCGTAATAGGCTTTCGCTTCGGCGGCGGAAACCGCGGATTTACTCTCCACTTCCTGCTTCAAGAGTTGCTCGATCAGCAGAGAGCGCCGGATCTTCTCGCGCATCGCCTGCTCCGATCCCTTGAACTCGATTTGCACAAAGTTCTTGTAATCCTCCGCGGTTGGAAACTGCTTGCGGAAGTCGGCCTCGGCGCGGCTCATGCGCCCTGGAGGAATCGTCATCCTGCGCCGCTGCGCTTCCTGGTACACCAATTCTTCAAAGATGATCATCTGCAGTGCGCCCTTGCGGATCTCGGGCTCGAGTTCCTTGGGGACGTTCCCGCCGTGCTGACGGGCGTACGGGAATATGGTGAAGATTTCGCGCTGCAGATCGCGATCGGTAAGAACCGCACCGTTCACCCGGGCGACCGGCTGTACCGCGGTCTGAATGGAGACCGGCGCTGCCTTAGCTGTTGCTGTCGGTGCGTGTGACGCCACCTGGGCAGGCATTGCGACACTCGCCAGGAGCACTGCGCCGATCACAAGTGCGGATTTCATCGTTTCCTCGTTCCTTCACAACTTCGAAAATCAGGGGAGAGAGCATCTCTCTCCCCATCTGAGTTGAGGCAATTAGAACGTCGTGCCAGCGGTGCTGCCGTTCATCTCATTGGCTTCACCACCATGGCACTGGCGGCAGAACTGCGCCGTCTGGTTGGAGTTGGGCGTCGTGCTGCCCGGGTTGTAGGGACCACGCACGAAGAACATGGTGGCGTAGTTGCCTGACGGGAGACCGGAGTTCGCACCATTGGTGACCACTGACACGTTCATCACGTGCTGGTGATGACAAGAAGTGCAAGTCACAACCGGGCTTCCGTTGTAGGCACTGGGACGGGCAAACCAGCCGTAGTTCTGAACAAACTGGTACATCTTGGTTCCGGCGGGATAGGTAATCGCGCCATTCACAATGGTGCAATCCCAGTCATAGGTTCCGCCGCAACCGATTTTGGCATTCAGTCCCACCGGGTGATCGTTCAGATAATTTCCAGTGGTTGTGCCATCCGCGCCCAGCAGGGTTGGAATGTTGTTGTACTTTCCGTACGTGCTCGGCAGAGTCTCAAATACCGCGTTCTTCATCATCGCGCCTTTTGCGAGGTTGCCGTCATGGCAGCTCAGGCACTCGGTGATGTTGCGATCCGGAGTGGTCGCATCCAAACCCGGCAGGGTTTCAGTCCAACCGCCCGTGGAATCGCCAAACTGTAAAGTCTGGCCAACCAGCGAGCCGAGGTCCTGGCCCCACAAAGCATGGACACCGGCATTGGCATATGCCGTCTTGGCACCGCCGTTGCCATAGGCGCCGCTGTGCGGAGCATGGCAGGCCGCGCAGCCGCGGCCATAGTTGAGGTGAGCACCGAGAACGTCGGTGTTCGTGGTTGTGATCTGCGCCATTGCAAAACCTGCTACGGCGAAGATCACGAGCAGAACAAAGAGCGCTTTCTTCATATGTATAAGACCTCCTGATGTGTTCGAACACTGCATATCTGTTGCCTTGCTGCTTGCTTCCATTGCTGCTTCCTACACGTGCTGCTTCCGGTTAGGGCGCTGCCGGCAGCGTCCTGTCCCGTTCTGGCGCCCAAACCGAAGCGCCAAGAACTTTGTTCTATTGCGTCTGCGGCACCGGCGGATTCAGCCGAGACGTGTCCTTCGGGTTCCCTTGACTCTGGTTCTTCTGTGCGTCTTGCTGTTTCCCAATTCCTGCCTTCTCGCGCTCGGCTTTCATCGTGGCCGACTCGGCGTCCGTGATGTAACGGAATTGCTGCACGCGTCCCCAGGGATACTGCTCGGACACGAACACGCGGTTGTTTTTGTCGATCGCGATCCCCATCGGATCGTTGAACCGTCCCAGGCTGCGCCCGGGGCCGCCGATATAGGCGAGTAGTTCGCCATCGCGATTGAAAATCTCGACCAGCGCAAGGTTGCTGTCCACCACCCAGATGTGCCCGTCGCTGTCTACCGCGATTCCCTTCGGCCTCTCAAAGCAGCCGATCGCGTCACAGTGCTGTCCGAACTGGCTGAGAAAGTTGCCGTCGGCGTCGAAGATCTCGACCCGGAAGTTCAGTGAATCGGTGACGTACACGTTGCCGTCTTGATCGAGAGCGATATTGGTGGGGAGCGAAAACTCTCCCGGCCCCGTCAGGGTATGGTTCTTGCCGGGCTTGCCGATCTTGCGCAGCGGCTTCAGGCTGTCGGCGTCGTACACGAATACGACGTCCTGCTTGGTATCCACCACGTAAAGCAGACGCCGCTCGGAATCGATTGCCAGGCCCAGTGGATCCACCAGACCTTCGTTGATCTGTCCCGCAATTTTGTGATTGGGATCGAACACGAGAACCTTGGCCAGCTTCCCATCCGAGATGAACACACGGTCGTCGTCGTCCACGGCAATGGCGTTGATCATGGCAAAGTGCGCTTCGAGGCCGTTGCGGATCAATTCCGTATCCCTGGTCTCGGTATTGAACACGAACACCGCTCCAACTTTCTGATCGGCCACATACAGCCGGTTCTTCGAATCGACTGCCATCCCGTAGGGTCCGAGCATCTGGTAGGGGAACTTTTTGCTGCTGATTTTTTCGTCCTGGGTTTGTCCGCCAGCCAGGCGATCCATCCAGCTCTGCTTCGGCTTCTTGTCTTCTGTCGTGTTCTCGAACTTCATTCCCGCGAAATAATTCGTGTAACGAATGCGCGGAAGATTCGGCGGTTCCGGCCACACCAGTTTGGTGGTGTCGACCTGGACCTTCAGCTCTTCTTTTGTCGTCTTGGCCGGAACGGGTTTCTTCTTCTTTGCGTGCAGCGATACCGGCGAAAGCCCTGACAGCACCAGAATCGCGATCAGCGCCGTAACCGTTCGGCAAACGTGCTGGGAAGTTCGATAAACGGGAATCATGGTTACTTCGCCTCCACAATCTGTGTCATATCCAGACGGTTCTGGTGGCAGGTGTCGCAGAAAGCCATATTGTTCTGCTGATCTTTCACTAAGAGCTTGGGCTGGCCTCCCGCATGCGGTTGATGGCAGCGCATGCAGCTGAGCGTGTTCTTCACCTTGCTGATGTTCGTCGGATCCATCACATTGGCCACCGGATGCTGGGCTACCGGATGGCCGACGTTGTAGCGCAAGGGCAGCACGTACGCTTTGTTCTTGTCGAAGTAGTCTTCCGGCAGCCGCACCTTGCCGTCGAATATGGTGATCAGGTGCTGCGCCTCCAGCCTTTGCGGCACGCTGTCCTTGCCGTGGCACTCCAGGCAAAGCGCGTTGCCTTCGGCCCGCAGCAGCTTCGCGCGGGCACTCCCGTGAGGCTCGTGACAAACCGCACAACCTTGCCCAAAGGCGGGCTGGTGGTGAACGGGCTTCTTCTCAAGATCGGCCACATCGGTGTGGCAACCAAGGCAAATGCTTACCGGATCCGTCTTCGGGAGTCCCGGGCTTTTGCTGGCGTGCGGATTGTGGCAATCGGTGCAATCCCCAGCAGCGCCCGGATGTTGTACCTTGGCAGTCTCAATCAGCTTCGCTTTATCGTCGTGACAGGTGACACAAAGCGCCTTCACGTCAGACTGCGTCAGGACCACCTTCCCGTCCTTCGCCGCTTCGTGGCAAACTTCGCAGGTCTTCTCTCCGAATGGCGGGTGGACGAACTTCGCCATCAGCTTGGGCGCCGCCGACTGATGGGGATCGTGGCAAGTCAGGCAGTTGGCAGTGCTGAAAGGCTGATTGCGGTGCGCCTTCTGTAAGCTCGCGTCCTTGGCATCGTGACAATCGAGGCAAAGCGCCGGCGCCGCTTTGGTCAGGTGGAAATCGAATTCTGGTTTCCCTTTTTCTCCGGTCTTGTGCGTCACATGGCAGGTTTCGCATCCCATGTCGAGCGCCGCGTGGCGGCTGCCCTTTTCTGGAACCTTCAGCCCAATCTGGTGGCAGGTGAGGCAGAGATTCTCTTTCTCTCCACCGGCACTCGCCTTCACCAGCTGGTTCTTGTTGTCACTCGAGTGCGGATCGTGGCACTTCACGCAATCGCGGACCGCCGGGCTATGCACGGTGCCCTTGAGATCGGCGGCGTTTTTGTCGGCATGGCAGGTGAGGCACAGGGCCGCAGGCGTTGCAGTGATCAGCTTGACGCGGGTAACGTCCTTGTTGATTCGGATCTCGTGGCAACTCATGCAGCCGGTGGCCATGGCCGAGTGAATCGCTTTGCCTTGCTGCTTATCCGAATGACATTCCAGACACTTTGCCGCATCTGTGTTCTTGTCGAGAGGAACAGGGTGAGTGGCCGCAAACGCTGGAAGCGCAGCCCAGAACAGCACCACAAGCACTTGCAACACCCAATCGCGAACCGTTTCGAACCGCCACCGATTTTGTCTTGCTACCGACACGTTCCGCGTACCTCCGACAAGTGCTAGTGCACGACCTTCGCCTTTGAATGTCACTTTGTGGCATTTTGCCTCGCCTGGTGTAATCCGTTGTAGCGGAAGAGCTTTCGAGCGGCATCCTGAAGGTTTTGAGATTCTCGAACCGCGAATTGCAACACTCCATGAGCCTTCTCCCGCACCGGCATTGGTGAAATGCCCCAAGTAACCATGGCGTGGAAATGCAACTTTCGGCCTGCCCTTCGAGTTGAGAAAAGTCGCAGACATTTGCTGGGTTGTTGAAACATTCAACGCGACCCCTGAAGGCCTCGGTAGTACGCACAGCACTCGCACAAGTGATCCAGCGCACACTGTCATGTGACTGCGCGAAATCCCGCGCCCTCCCTATGTTTTGTGTGATTTGGCCCATCCGGACCTGGTGACGTCCATCTTCCTTGATTCCAAATCGCTGAAACAAAAGGGCTTAATAAAAGGCGCCAGACGGCGAGCTAGTTGCTTTTTCTGCAGTGGAGAAGAGGAGCGATATGGCTGCCCATGTACGCAATTTGCGAAGGAAGATCTGGCAGGCTCTGAGTTCGATTAAGACTGGGGTTGTCCTGTTGATCACCGTGGTGGTGCTGTCCGCGGCGGGCACGATCGTTTTGCAGCGGCCGGTTACGGACCCGGACGAGATGCAACGCGCCTATTCGCCCCAGGTGCTCCGAATTCTCGATGCGGTCGGCCTCACCGACGTCTTCCACGCCTGGTGGTTCGTGGCCTTAATGATCCTGGTCAGTCTCTGCATCATCGCCGCTTCCATCGAGCGTTTCCCCAATGCGTGGCGCTACTACGCCCGCCCCTACAAGTCCCCGGACAAGACCTTCCGCAAAGCTCTCCCGATTCAGAAGCAGATCCCCATTGCTGACGAGGAAACTGGCCTGGTGGCCGCCGAGCGCTCACTGCACGAATTGGGATTTAAGCCGGAACGCGTAGTGCAGAGCAATCATTTCTCGCTCTTTGCCGAGCGCAATCGCATTTCGGAGATGGCTGTGTACATCGTGCACGCCAGCCTTCTCCTTATTTTCTTTGGCGGCATCGTGGACGCACTCTGGGGCTGGCGCGGCTTTGTGAAGCTCACCGAGGGTCAGCAGTCCAGCCTGGTTGAACTTCGCGACGGCAAACAGAAGTCTCTGCCCTTCGCGGTTCGGTGCGACGGCGCCGGCCAGGAAAACTATGCTGACGGCACACCAAAGAAGTGGTGGTCGCAACTGGCGGTCGTTCGCAACGGCCAAGACCTGCAGCGCAAGGAAATCGTCGTAAACGATCCGCTGGTGTACGGCGGCGTTCGTTTCTACCAGGCGAGTTACGGACCTACCGGCAAGCTCGAGAAACTGCTGCTGACGGCCAGCCCCTCGAGCGGCCCGGACGAGAAGAAGGATCTTGCCCTGGGACTGAATGAGATCGCCTCCCTCGACCCCGACACCACGGTCCAGTTGGCAGAGTTCATTCCTGATTATGTGGTGAACGATGGTCAGGTCTATACGCGCTCGACCTCAGTGCAGAATCCTGCCGCGCACCTGGTTGTTACTTCGCGCAAAAGTGGCAAGCACGTCAACTTTTGGCTCCCCGCGTTGGAAGGCTTTGCGGAAAACGCCCAGTCGCCTTATGAATTCGAGGCGGTCGATTTAAAAATGGGCTACTTCACTGGGCTCGAGGTTTCTCACGAACCCGGACAGTGGGCGGTGTGGGCGGGCGTGATTTGCATGGGGATCGGCCTGACCTTCGTCTTTTATGTGGCACACACGCGTTTCTGGGCAGTTCCGGTTCGCGAAGCGAATGGCAAATACACACTCTGGGTCGGGGGTCTGGCCAATCGCAACCGGGAGGCATTTGAAGAACGTTTTCGCGAACTGGTCAGCAAAATCGAAGCGGAACTGAAGACACAGGCGGAAGTACCCGCACGCACGCGGGTTCCTTCCATCGCATAAGGGGCAACACCTACATCGGAGGAGAATAATGGCGCGCGCACGAGTAGAACAGCAGCCCGCGGCAACCGGAACCACGCTCATCGTGATGGTTGGACTGGGCATCGCATTCCTGCTGTTCATGGCATTCCTGAACGTGGTGAAGAGCGGCAACTTGCTGAACGAATCAAACCTGCTCTATGCAGCGTTGATCTTCTATGCCGGGGCTGGTGCTCTCTACCTTGGATTTGGTGTAACCGGCACAGATTCCTACGTGCGCTTTGCCTCGATCGCGACCTGGGCCGGCCTCGCCGCCAACACCGGCGCGGTCGCGCATCGCTGGTATGAGGCCGGCCATCCACCCTTCGCCAGCATCTACGAAATGCTCCTGAGCTTCGTCTGGACGCTTGCCGTCCTGACCCTCATCGCGGAAAAGAAATTCGGCGTGAAGGTAATTGGGACGGTCACCATGCCGGTGGCGATCGTCGGCGTCGTCTTGATGCAATTGCTTCGTACCGATGTTCATCCGTTGGTGCCCGCGCTTCAATCCACCTGGCTGCACGTGCATGTGACCCTGGCCATGCTCGCCTATGCCGCCTGCGCCCTCAGCTTCGCCCTCGCATTGATGTTCCTGATCCAGGACAAAATGCAGAACGAAACTTTCCTCGCGACCACCAGCCTCTTTGGGATCGGCGTATATCTGGGAATCCTGACTCGCTTCGAAAACTGGGGAGGCTTGAGCGTAGTCGGCTGGAACGCGCAGGAAAAATCCGAAATGTTTCTGCAGCGCGGCGTCCGGCTGTTCGTGGTTATCCCAGACTTGGGATGGCTCATGCTGCTGGTGCTGCTCGTAGTGGCTGCACCGTTCGCTCTCTATATCGTGGGCCGTGTGCGCAAGAACGAGGCGCTGTTTACGCTCGCCAACCGCGCGGTCTTCGTCAGCATCCTGCTGCAGATTGTGGCGCTGCTCGTGTTCCTGCTGCGCGCTCGCGCCGGCCAGTATCCCTCCCTCGATGCGGAAGGGCTCTATGCCACCAGCCTGGCGGCGAGCCCTTTCATTCTCTCCGGCCTGGTAAGCGGAATCTTTAGTTCTCTGCTATATCTTCTCTTGCTGTGGCGCCGGCCCGATCTCGAACGCCTGTTGCCCACAGCCGAAGCTCTCGACCGCATTACCTACAAAACAATCTGTATTGCCTTTCCATTGCTCACCCTGATGATTGCAGCCGGTGCATATTGGGCAAACCGCACCTGGGGCTCTTACTGGAGCTGGGATCCCAAAGAAACGTGGGCGGCCATTACGTGGCTGGTCTACGCCGGCTACCTTCACATGCGAATCACCCGCGGCTGGCGCGGACGCCGCGCAGCGTACTTCGCTATTCTTGGATTCGTAGTGGTGATGTTCACGTTTTTTGGCGTGACGTACTTGCTGCCCGGACTCCATGCCTATGCATGAGCTTCCGCTTACGCCAGGGCTCTGTACCCAGAGGGGGAAATAGTGCAATCACCGGTCAGCTTCCACCGCGAAGACGCAGGCATGCCGTCGGTACGCGTGAATTGGCAGGTCAAGACCGTGCTCCCGGTCGCCTTCGTGTTGCTGAACGGCCTCCTGCTCTTCCTGATGGCCACCGTTTCCTTGCGGGATCCCGAGCGCCATCAGGTGCTGATCGTAGCCGGTTGCGGCGCGGTCGCTATCTGTGCGGCGGTGATGATCGCCCTGGCCTATCTCATCCAGCGTCCTATGGTCGAACTGCAGGACAAGATTGCGCGCGTGGGCGAAGGAGACTTGGACGTTTCCGTCAAATTTGCGAAGCGAAACGACGAGATTGGGGACCTGGGTCGCAACTTCAATCACATGGTCCAGCAACTGCGCGAGAGCCGCGAAGAAATCGAGCGCCTGCATCGCACCCAGATGTCGCGCGCCGAGCACCTGGCCACCCTGGGAGAGCTCGCCACCGGGCTCGCACATGAAATCCGCAATCCGCTCGCAGGTATCTCCGGTGTCATCGAGATAATAAGCCGCGACCTGCCCACCACCAGCCCCGCGCGCGCGGTCATCAAAGATGTGCGTTTGGAGGTTGCACAGATCAACCGCATTCTCACTGACCTGCTGCAAGCGGCGCGTCCGCACCCGCCTGAAGTTCGCGCCAGTGATCTCAATACTACGGTGGAGCACGCGGTCATGCTCGCGCGGCAGCAGGTGCTCTCGAAACCCATCAAGATCGAGCTCGAAAAAAATCCCCAGCTCCCCAATGTCGAACACGACTCCGACCAGATGCACCAGGTTGTCCTCAACCTCCTGCTGAACTCAGTGCAGGCAATCGAAGGCGCTGGCACAATCCGGGTTGTCGTCGCCGCAAAAAAAGATAAAGCCCTGATCTCCGTCACTGACAGTGGCCGTGGTATTTCCCCCGAGCACCTCCCCTTCATCTTCCGCCCGTTTTACACAACCAAGGGCAACGGCACGGGGCTGGGTCTGTCGCTGGCCCGCCGCATCGTCGAGGACCACCGGGGCCGGATCGACGTTGAAAGCGAACTCGGCACAGGCACGGAATTCCTGATCACCCTCCCCATCCATCACTCCAAGGTTCAGGCCGAAAATGCCGAGGCTGCGGTCTCTTGAGCAGGTCCTGCGGTGTCCTGCAATTCTTGCTATGTTTGCGCAAGAACTTCGTTCGCGGCTTGGTGCGAAAGTTGCCATACGCCTGATCACGGAGTTCCAAGCTCAGCAGGTGACTTCTGCCATGCTGGCTGGACTCCGTCAGGCCTTTTTGCGTTCTCCGCGTCCGTTTCTGACGTGGTCCTGGCGAAGGACCCAACACCGCTGAAGGCCATACCAGACCCGGTTGTCAACTATAGGCATCCCCGCGCGGTTTCCCGTACAATCACGCCCAAACTTCCCCGAAAACAGTCGTAGTAAGCTATAGGGAATGCCTTCCGAGAAGATCCTGATTGTCGATGACGAGCGCCTGGTGCGCTGGTCCCTGCGCCAGAAGTGCGAAGAATGGGGCTACCACGTGGTGGAGGCCGAGGCAGGCGAGCCGGGCCTGAAAGTCGCACAGCACGAGTCTCCCGACCTCGTCCTGCTAGATGTTCGTATGCCCGACATAAGCGGCCTGGAGGTTCTCGACCAGCTCAAAAAGAACGGCGATGCCCGCGCCGTCATCATGATCACCGCCGACCCGCAACTCGACGACGTCAAGGCCGCACTGAAGCTCGGCGCCTACGACTTCGTCGGCAAGCCGCTCGATTTCGACGAACTCCACGTCACCATCAAGAATGCCCTGGAGACCACCCGTCTGCGCACCGAAGTGCAATCCTTGCGCGGCGAAGTCCACCGCCGCACCGGCTACCACAACGTGGTCGGCATTTCCGGCAAGATGACCGAGTTGATGAATTTCGTCCGCAAGGTAGCAGCCAGCGAAGCTACCACCATCCTGATTCAGGGAGAGAGCGGCACCGGGAAGGACCTGATCGCCAAAGCCATCCATTACGAGAGCGCGCGCGCCGACCAGGCCTTCGTCGCCATCAATTGCTGCGCTATCCCCGAGACCCTGATGGAAGCCGAACTGTTCGGCCACGAGAAAGGCGCCTTCACTGACGCCAAGCAGATGAAGAAGGGCCTGTTCGAAATGGCGGACGGCGGCACGCTTTTCCTGGACGAGATCGGCGAACTCTCGCCCCTTTTGCAGGCTAAGCTGCTGCGCGTCCTCGAGGACCAGGTCATCCGGCGCGTGGGCGGCGTGCGCGACATGCAGGTCGACGTTCGTGTCATCGCAGCCTCAAATCGCGATCTGGAAAAGGCAGTGCGCGAAGGCCAGTTTCGCCAGGATCTGTATTACCGTCTCGCCATCATCGCGATATTTATTCCGCCCTTGCGCGACCGCAAGGAAGACATCCTTCCCCTGGTCGATTCCTTCATCGACCGCTACAACCGAAGGTTTCGGAAGTCGATCCGCGGCATCACCGATGAAACCCGGAAAATGCTTCTGAACCACACCTGGCCCGGCAACGTCCGCGAATTGAAGAACACCATCGAGCGCGCGATGATCCTGGAAGAGGAGCAGTACCTGCGTCCGGTGTACTTGCCTTTTTCCGTAGCCGAAACCGGCGGCCGCACTGTGTTCGAACGCACCGCCGCGCCCGAGAACGGTCAAATGCTTGCCAGCGGACGCCTGCTTCCCCGCCTCTATATCCCCGAAGGGGGAACGTCCCTGGAGGAAGTCGAGCGCGCAATGGTGGAGTTGGCGATGCGGCAGTCCACTGGCAACCAGACACAAGCTGCCAAGTTGCTCGACATCAGCCGCGACGCGTTGCGTTACAAGCTCAAAAAATTCGGCCTGATGCATGGCGAGGAAGAAGAGGCCGCACCGCAATCCGACCCGTCCAACACACGTTAAGCCGGGTCAACACGGAAGTCAGGCCAACACGTTAAGTCAGGCTAGCGTTCCGCTCCCAGTCGCGGAGTGACGGCAGAGACTAGCCCCCGCGCGTAAGTGTGGTTAAGCCGGAAAGATGCTGAGTCCCCTTCAGGGGACGGCACTGAGAATCGCACCGTCATCAGACTTTGCTGCTTCTCAAACGCGTCGTCGGCTGCCCAAAGCGTTGCGTCGCATAACCGGTAATCGTTCCCACAATTCCTCCCGGCAACATGATCGCGAAATAATAGTGCTGCCCCGGAGGCTGCATGGCGGCTACTCCATATGCCAGCAATAATCCAATGCCCAAGCCAAACACAACGCCAAGCGGCAGCGACTTCACCTTGCGCGCGAAAAATCCAATCAGGATGCCGGCGATCAAGCCTTTCACGGTGGACCCGACTACGATGCCAAGCAATCGATTGCGGACCTCCGGATAAAACCATGCCGACAATCCGTCGAACGCGCCCAAAATGCCCCCTAAGATCAATCCGAGCAGCGCTTTATTCATGCTCATTCTCCAGCGGGATCTGCCCGCTCCTACTTCTGTTCCACGTTCGTCGCGAATCCTTTAACGAGGCCGCAAAAATATCAGCAGGGCGCGGGTGACCAGGTATGCCAGCAACAGCGCGATCCAAGCGCGGTTGCGCCCAATCCAGCGCCAGAAGCGCGCTGGCAGCCCTTCGGGATAAGCGCTCACCGCCACGCCGTCCAGAAAACGCGCGACATCCGCCGCCAAATCCGGGACGTTCTGGTAGCGCTGAGCAGGTTCCTCGGCCATCGCTTGCCGCTGGATGGCCGCCAACGGTCGCGGCACCGAAGTCGCATCCGTCAGCAGAAATTCGAGAATCGCGCCCAGCGAGTAAATGTCGGCCCTCTGATCTACCAGCGAGTCACCCCGGCTCTGCTCCGGAGCCATGTAGCCCGGCGTCCCCAGCACACTTCCGTGTGCCGTCGTGAGGGCGCCCGCGAATTCCCGGGAGTTGCTTGCCTCTGGATCTGCCACCTTCCTGACTGCCGAACCATACAGCAGTTTCGAGAGCCCCCAGTCCATCAGCAGCACTTCGCCGAAAGGCCCCACCATGACGTTGGCGGGCGTCAGGTCGCGGTGAAGTACGTGGTGCGAATGCGCGAACGCGACCGTATCGCAAATTCGAAGAAAAATCCGCAGCCTGTCTGACAGCCCTTTTACATCTTTGGCGTGCTCGTCAAGCCGCTTGCCCTGCACAAACTTCATCGTGTAATAGGGGCGTCCATCCGGCAGAGCGCCCGCATCATGAACTGGCACGATGCCCGGATGCTCGAGCTTCGCAATCACCCGGGCCTCTTGTAGCAGGCGTATTGCGAGAACACCATCCGGATCGGAAACGCCGATGACCTTGAGAGCCACCTCGCGCTCGAGCACGCGATCCTCCACCCGAAACACTCCGCCCATGCCACCTTCGCCCAGCTTGTCGATCAATCGATAGCGCGTTCCTTCCAGATCAGGCGAATCCGCGGCTTGCCGCAGTCGTTCCAGCGCTGAATCGTCGAGCCACGTCATCCCAGCTTCACTCCCAGGAGCGCTTGTGCCTCGCGCCTGAATTCATCTTCAGTCGCGGTCATGGTACGTAGTTCTTCGAGCACGATTCGCCGGAATTCCCTGCGCGCGAACGCCAGATAATTCGTGACATCCGTGACTTTGATCCCGAAGCGCTGGGCAACCTGTTCGTATGTCAGCTCTTTTCCCGCCTCCTCAATGTCATACAACTCGAGCAGGCGAAAATGCGTTTCCTTCCCACTTGCTTCACACTCCCTTCGCAACCGGTCCACGGCGAGTCCGAACAGGCTGCGCGCGAATTCATGCGCGAACATCTCTTCCGGATTTCCGGGCGGAGAAACTTGCGTCTTCGACAACTCACCTTCGGCAGATTCGAAGTCCAAAGCCAAAAATGCGACCTCTCCACCACGCTTCAAGCGCTGCGAAGATTTGTCTGTATTCATGACCAGACCGTCAATGCAGACGCGCAGATAGGTGCGAAGGCGTGCGCGACCGGGGTCGAAACGATCCAGCAATTGCTTCTCCAGCAGTCGAGCAAAGAAATCCTGGGTCAGATCCTGCGCGTCTTCATTCTCCTTATTCCAGTGCAGCCGGATGTATTTGTATACCGGCTTCCAGTAGGCAGAGACGAGCACGCCGAGCGCGCGCTGACGCTCCTCCGTATGCACGCTGCGGGCACCTTCGATCACCGACCAGCGGGTGGGAGGAAACCGCCCACTGTCACCCATATTGCTGTCGTATGCCACGCACAGGTTCCTTAGACGCAGCGAAGTGTACGACAATCTCCGAACAGACGAAAAGAAAGGGAAGACCTGGCCGGGTCTTCCCTGGGGCGCCCTGATGAGCGGATGAGGGGTGGCGCCAATCCTTTAAATGCTGGTGCCGGCAAGTGCCTTTTCGGCCTTTTCCAGATGGAACAGTCGCTGCACCGCTACCGTCATTTGCTCCTGTTCCGTCTTTTCTGGAACTTCCTTGAGTTCGCGGGCCATCGAAGCGGCGATTCTACGGGTAATGCGACCTGCCACATCTCCCAACAACGCGTCTTCATCTTTCGAAAACGGCCCGCACTCCTGCTTGAAGGACTCCAGTTCTTGCCGGCAAATCTCGTCCAGACGGCTGCGTAACGCAACAATGGTGGGCACGACATACTCCGCCAGAAGTTTTCGCCGGAAACCGCGCGTTTCCTCTTCCAGGATCTTCTGTGCTTCGAGTGCCGCCGCTTCGCGCTCTCCTGCATTGTGCTGCACCACTTTTTCCAGATCGTCCAGATCGTATAAGAAAATTCCTTCCACTTCCCGCACCGAGGGATCGATATCCCTTGGCAAGGCGACATCCACCACGACCAGCGGACGTTTCCCTCGTTTCGTCATGATCGCGACCGCCTCGTCGCAATTCAACAAAGTGTGCGGGCAAGAAGTGGAACTGATCACGATATCCACTTCTGCCATGTGCTGCCAGCGCTCTTCGAAAGGCGCAGCACTGCCGCCAAGATTTTTTGCCAGTTCTACGGCGTGTTCGTAGGTGCGATTGATCACGCAAACCGATTTCGCTCCGTGATTGACCAGGTAGCGCGACGACAGTTCGCTCATTTTGCCGGCCCCGAAAACCAGTACTCGCTTGTTTTCGAGTGTCCCCAGAACCTGTCGCGCCAGCTCCACCGCCGCGCGCGGAACCGAGACCGCCGAATTCCCTATCGCGGTCTCATTTCGCACTCGCTTCGAAACCGTCAGTGCTTTCTGCAGCACTGCATCCAAAAAACGGCCCGTGCTGCCCGCCTTCTGGGCCTGCTGCCAGGCCCCTTTCACCTGCGAGACGATCTGCGGCTCGCCCAGGACCATCGAATCAAGGCTTGAGGCCACCTGGAAAATGTGCAGCAGAGCCTTCTCATCCAGCAGGCGATAGAAGTGTTTCCATTCGCAAAGCTTGAGCCCATATTGGGACGAGAGTAAACGCACCACGGAATTGGCTGCCAAGCCGGGATCGCTCGCCCAGAGCAAAAACTCGGTGCGGTTACAGGTCGCCAGCACGATCACTTCTTCGACGCCCTCGGCTTGGACCAGTTCCTGCAGCGCTTCCAACCTTCGGCTCTCGCTGATCCAGAAACGTTCGCGTACCGCCACCGGCGCCGTTCGGTGGTTCAGGCCGATTACCATCAAGCTGGGGTCCACTGCGGGTCTCCCGAGAAAAACTTCGACCCGATAAGGGCATCCCGGCTTCCAAATGCAACGAGCGCCTTCAACGCTACTTTCTATTCATGTTTTCACGGACATAGTTGCGTTGAGAATCGCGGTACCGAATCGGGAACACGCCCTCTTGCGGGTTTCCACCCCAGCTGCGTGTTTTTTGACCCTTGTAAAACTTGCTTCGCCCTTGCCCGCTCGCAGCTATATCCTTACACTTCATCCACATATGCAACCCCACCTTTCTGGCACGATGCGTGCCACTCACTAACCTCGGAGGGATTTTTGTGCCCTCGTCACCTGATCAGGAGAAGAAAGCATGAAAAACATTTTCCGGGCTTCATTGGTTGTTTTGACGGTCGCGTTCGCATTGTCGACCTGTTTCGCGGATGCCGGAGCTGACTACAAAGCGAAGTGCGCCACCTGTCACGGACCTGACGGCAAGGGCGACACCGCCATGGGCAAGACCATGAAGGTGAAAGATCTCGGCTCTGCGGAAGTTCAAAAACAATCTGACGCCGACGTCACCACCATCATCGAGAAGGGCAAGAAACCCATGCCCGGCTACGAGGGCAAGCTGACCAAAGATCAGATTGATAGCCTGGTGAAGTACGTCCGCTCATTAAAGAAATAAATTTCGTCTTCACGACTTCGAAATAAGCCGGCCTAGTGTGATTCCGAAGGCCGGCTTTTCCATGTTTCGTGCTGGATCATGTTGTTCGGCTGGAAGACTTGCCAGTGCACCACCGCGATCCTTTCGACCACATTCTGGTCGCTCAGAGCATGGAAGAGGGTTGGCCGCTGCTTTCGGCCGATCCTCTGCTGGCTCGCTCTCCAGCAGAACTGATCTGGTAGCCTCGCGGCCCTCACGATTGCTTCGAAAGTTGTATACTTTTTCCCCTACAAGTTTCCCCGTTCAACGTTGTAGCTGCGTATATCTCTTTTTCGCCTCCCCATTTGAACAAGGGCAGGCGCAACCCGGCACTGGCGCCGGTACCATTCGCCACGCGGAGGACAGGGATGCATGATGACGAGTCTGTTCTAAAAACTCCCGAAGAACCCATGGAAGAACGCTCCGGTGTTTCTCGGCGGGACTTCCTGAAGATTTCGACCATCGCTGCCGCTGTTCCAGTGGTCTCCGGAACGAAGATGGTGCTAGCCGCAGGCGAGCAGGTTCCCGTGCATGGGCCTGGCAAGGTCCCGATGACCTTCAACGTCAACGGCAAGACCTACAAGGCCAGCCTGGAACCACGGGTTACGCTGCTCGACGCCCTGCGCGATTCGCTCGACATCACCGGCGCCAAGCGCGTCTGCGACAAAGCTGAGTGCGGCGCCTGCACGGTCCTGCTCGACGACAAGCCTGTCTACGCCTGCTCGATGCTCGCCATCGAGGGCCAAGGAAAAAAGATCACGACCGTCGAAGCCTTGATGGAAAATGGCAAGCTGCATCCCATCCAGCAAGCCTTTGTCGACAACGATGCATCTCAATGCGGCTTCTGCACTCCCGGCTTCGTGGTGGCCTGCAAGGCGATGCTCGACAAGCACCCTAACCCGACTCCCGACGATCTCCTTCACGAACTCAGCGGCAACATTTGCCGCTGCGGCACCTATGCTGGAATTCGCGGCGCGATCGCACAAGCCGCGCGGAAGGGAGCCTAGCCATGCCCGACTATCAATGGCCTGATCCCGCGCACCGGACCCTGATCGGCAAACGAACCTCACGGGTCGATTCACCGGATAAAGTTTCCGGTCAGGCTCGTTACACCTACGACATCAAGCGGCCCGGCATGCTCTACGGCAAAATGGTGCGCTCTCCGTACGCGCACTGCAAAGTCCTCAGCATTGACATTAGTGCGGCGGAGAAGATGCCGGGTGTGAAGGCGATCGAAATTGTGCAGAAGCCCGGCGCGACCATCCCATGGGCCGGCGACGAAGTGGTCGCGGTCGCAGCCATTGATGAAGCCACCGCCGAAGATGCCGCCCGTGCGATTCAAGTGAAGTATCAAAAACTCCCGCATCTGGTGAGCGACGCCGAGCCTCCCGCGGGAGCCGGGGAAAATCAGGGACCGCTCAGCCTGGACGATTTGGGCGACATGCTCGAAAACCAGGTCCCCGAACGGCAGATTGTGGCCCTCATCCAGGAGTACGGCATCAGCTTCAAGCCCACCGAAGAGGACATCAAGGAAGCCAAGGACGAGGGCGTGCCCGATTCAGTCATCGAGGCGGCACGCACCGCGACCGTGCATCCCGAGGCCGGTACTAAAACGAAATCCAATTACGTCAAGGCCTCCGTCCAATCGCAAGGAGATGTCGAGAAGGCATTCGCCGAGGCCGACGCCGTTGCCGAAGGCCTCTATGGTGCTCCCGTCATCGTGCATTGCTGTATGGAAGCTCACGGTTCCACCTCCGAGTGGACCGATCCCGACCACCTCTTCGTGCATATGTCCACGCAGAATGTTTCGGGAATTGCCGGTCAGATGGCCGAACCTTTGAAATTGCCCGCCGCCAACATCCGCGTGCATCAGGATCACGTGGGCGGCGGCTTCGGCAGCAAGTTCAGCCCGGACCGGTGGGGCATCGTGACCGCGCAGCTCTCCAAGAAAGCCGACGGCAAGCCCGTGCGCATGATGCTGGAACGCGATTCGGAACTCGAGGTCGCGGGCGCGCGTCCCTCCGCTTACGCACGCGTGAAAGTTGGCGCGAAAAAAGACGGCACGCTCGTCGCCTGGCAGTCCCATTCCTGGGGAACGGGCGGGCCCGGAGGCGGCGGCATGCCTCCGATTCCTTACTGTTTCAGCATCCCGAACCAGCACAAGGAACACACCGCCATTCGCAACAACATCGGCCCCGCGCGTGCCTGGCGAGCACCCAACCATCCCCAGGCCTGTGTGCTGACCATGTCCGCGCTCGACGACCTCGCCGCCAAGCTCAACATGGATCCCTACGAGTTCTTCCTGAAGAACCTGGAACTCACGCGCCTCTCGAAGATCTATCGCGACGAGTTCCCTCTCGCCGCAGAAATGATGGGCTGGAAGGAGAAGTGGCATCCGCGCGGACAGAACATTTCTGGAAATGTCGCGCGCGGAGTGGGTCTGTCTCTTCACACCTGGGGTGGACGCGGCCACGCCAGCGATTGCGATCTCTCCATCCATCCCGATGGCTCGGTCGATATCAAGATGGGCACGCAGGACATCGGGACCGGCACGCGCACCTGCATCGCCGTGGTCGCAGCCGATGCGCTGGGTTTGCAGGCCACCGATATCAAGCTCTACATCGGAGACACGCTCTATCCGCCGTCTGGCGGATCCGGCGGTTCCACAACGCCCGGAGGCGTCAGCTCCTCCACCCGCCGCGCGGTCGTCGATGCGCGCGATGCTCTGTTCGCAAGAGTCGCCCCGGCTCTCAGTGTGCAGCCCGACGACCTCGAAGCCAGGGACGGCAGCGTGCGCGTGAAATCCGACACGAACCGCTCCCTCAGCTGGAAGGAAGCTTGTTCCAAGATCGGTGCCACGTCCATCACCTCCCACGGCCATAACGATCAGGCCGCTGCCAAGAACAAGCCCGACCTCACCAACAGCGGTGTGGGCGGAGTGCAGATGGCGGAAGTTGCAGTCGATACCGAAACCGGCATCGTCAAGGTCACCAAAATGGTGGCCGTGCAGGATTGCGGCCTCGTGATCGACCCGAAGATGGCGGAGAGCAGTGTGCTCGGCGCCCTCATCATGGGCATCAGCTATTCGCTATTCGAAGAAAAGATCATGGACCCCACCACCGGACGCATGCTGAATGCCGACATGGAGTTCTATCGCCTCGCCGGCCTCAACGACATCCCGGAACTGAAGGTCCACATGATGACCGGGCCCGGCTACGACGAACGCGGTGTGATTGGACTCGGCGAGCCCCCCGTGATCTCTAGCGGCGCCGCCATCTCGAACGCTGTCGCGAATGCGATTGGCGTTCGCGTCGGTGTTATTCCTCTCACCCCGGCCAAGGTTTTGGCAGCACTGAATCAGAAAGCAGGTGCATGATGCGAGCCTTCGACTATGTCAGTCCGACAAGCACCCGGCAAGCGGCAAACTTGCTGAGCTCAACCTGGGGAAACACAGAGATCCTCGCGGGCGGCACTGATCTGCTTGCGTTGATGAAAGAAGATGTGGTCACTCCCAAGCGCCTGGTCAATATTAAGGAGATCGCGGATCTTCGCGGACTAAAGTCTGACTCTTCTGGATTGCGAATCGGCTCACTCACGACCCTGGCAGAAGTCGCGGAGGACGCGGGCGTTCGAGGAAAATTCCCGGCATTTGCCGAAGCTGTGCACGAAGCTGCCAGCCCGCAGATTCGCCACATGGCCACGGTGGGCGGAAATCTCTGCCAACGCCCCCGCTGCTGGTATTTCCGCAACGGCCTTGGCCTTCTTCCAAAAGACGAGTCGGGCAAGGAACTCGTGGAAGAGGGCGATAACCGCTACCATGCGATTCTCGGTAATGATGGTCCTGCCAGGTTCGTCAGCCCATCGACGATTGTGCCTGTGCTGATCGCCTACGGCGCCAAAGTTCGCCTCGAAGGTCCCAAAGGCAAGCGCGAGCTTCCGCTCGAGAAGTTCTACGTCATCCCGAAGACGGACCTTGAGCGTGAGCACGATCTCCAGCCCAACGAGATCGTCACCGAAGTGGTGATTCCGCCTGCTGCCGGATGGAAAGTCGCGCACTACGAGATTCGTCAGAAAGCTGCCTTCGACTGGCCGCTGGCTGTGGCTGCCGTCGCGCTGAAAATGGATGGATCGAACGTGCAAGCCGCGCGCGTTGTCCTCGGCCACGTGGCCCCCACGCCTTGGCCCTCGCCGCAGGCGGAAGCCGCACTGAAGGGTCAGCCCGCTAACGAAGACTCAGCGAAGAAGGCCGCCGATGCCGCCCTCGTGAACGCCAAACCCCTCAGCCAGAACGCCTACAAGGTCCAACTGGCGCGCGTCGCTGTGAAGCGAGCCATATTGAAAGCCGCCGGAGGTGCCGCATGATTCGCAACCGCGATCGCTTCAACACGAACCACCCGAATCTGTGCTCCGCGTTGCGCTGGAAAGGTCAGTTCATTCTTTCAGAGCCCGACCCCAATGTACAAAGCTCCAACGATGGCCTGTTCTGGTGCATGCACACGCAAACCTGCATCGGGCCAGACGGCGAAGTAGCCGAACCCGGCAACTGCACCTCAAAAACGCGCCCCTGTCACGGCACCGGAAAATGCGACTAAGCAAGTGGAGACGCGGGCGTCCTCGCCCGCGCTTCACGGCTGAGAATCGTGGATAATAGATGGATCCTCCGCGATCCCTGCTTCGCGGTTCGTCATGTGGAGTTTCGAATGAAAAGCAGAGCGATTTCTCTTTTAGCGCTTCCCTGCCCGGCGCTTTTCCTGTTTTTGGCGGTGGCAACCCCGCTCTCGGCGCAGGATTACAAGTTCACGATTCCCACGACGCAGCCCTGGACCGATACCGGCGTCGACGTGCCGACGGGAGCCGTGATCGCCATCACCGCCTCGGCGAACCATCCCTCGGGTGGAAGCGCCTGTGATCCCGCTGGCGTCTCCTCCGCCAGCACCTCGCCCAATCTTCCTGTAGCCACCGCGCTTCCCGGCGCTCTGATCGCGCGTACGCAAGAGAATGGTGCTCCGACCTTGGTTGGAGCGAGCCAGGAGGTTCGCGTACCGCAGGCCGGACATCTTTATCTCGGCATCAATGCGGAGGGCGCTCCACCCTGCCAAGGCAGCTTCGCGGTGAAGGTGCACATCACGCCCGCAGGAGGAGCAGATGCTCCCGCGGCACCGGCAAGCTCCGAGTCCCTCACCGAAAAAGGAACATCCGCCAAGCCCGCCACCGGAACGCAGCAAGCCGCGGGAACACAAACCGCGGGGGGCGAGAAAGAAGTGAAAGATATCAAGGGCGCGCTCTCAACCGCCGCCCAGACGTGGCTGACTGGACAATTCGGTACCAGTACGGCCGCGAGTGCGCCGGGCGCTCCGAGTTCCGCCGCAACCCCGGGCGGCGCCGCCGCACCTTCCAGTGCCGCGGTGGCAACAGCGCAGACTCTCAAAATTTCCAATGTGCCGCTCGATTTACAATTCCGCAGCAAAATCGACGACCTGCCGCGGCGCGTAAACGACGAGTTTCAGCATCCCGGCGACATGGTGAACTTCGTGATCGTCGGCAACCTGAAAAAAGTGCAGGAGGCGCTCACTGCGGCCGATTGGCATCCTGCCGATACCGATGTAAAAGAATCTGTCCTGAAAGCCGCGCTCGAAACCTATCAGAAGAAGGCATACCTGGCGATGCCGATGAGCCAGCTCTACCTGTTTGGCCGCGTGCAGGACTACGGCTACGAGCAGGCCGAGCCCTACGCCGTGGTCGCGAGCCGTCATCATTTCCGGATCTGGAAGGCGCCTTTCCAGTGGAATGGACAGGATGTATGGGTCGGCGCCGGCACGCACGACATCGGCTTCGAGAAAGATCAGCGCAACGGGAAAGTCACGCATAAAATCGATCCCGCGATTGACGGCGAGCGCGACAACATCGGCGCAACTTTACAGAAGACCGACAAGGTCAAAAACCTGACCTACTATTTGCCGCCGAATCCGGTGCAGGACGCCCGCAATGCGACGGGAGGCGGCTACCATTCCGACGGCCGCATCCTGGTGGTCCTGTTGCAATAGAGCTGTAGGAAGCCAACGACTGGTGAGGGGTTACTGCTGCACGCTGGCGTATTCAGCCTTCGCCTGTCGCAGCAAAGGCACATCCGGATCGGCGTCTTTCCATAACGCCAGAAAATCCTGATAGGCCAGGCGACTGTTTACTTTGTCGCCTTGCATGGCATAGGCCCGCGCCAAGCCCAGTTTTGCCAGCGATACCAGTGGATCGCAGTAGAAGCTGCGCGCATCCATGAGTCTCTTAAATTCCTGGTCCGCCTGCGCACCCTGCTTCATTGCCAGATAGGCCATGCCCCGGGCGTACAGCACGCCAAGGTTCGATCGCCCGTACACCATCGCTCCGTCCAGCAGATCGATCGCCTTGGCCGGTTGAGCATGATTGAGTGCAACCACCGCCTTGATGCTGGGGATGGTGACGAACTGGACCAGCGTGTCAAAGGGGCGCTCCAGGGCGGCGCTTTCGGCAATCTTCAGCGGGCGATCATCTTCCCGCACCAGCGCCAGCGCGACGGCGGCATTGAGCGCTGCACGGTTTGGCGCATCGCCCTTCAGCACCTGTGTCGCCGCCTGTTGCGCCATCGGCCGAAACCCGCCCAGCGCTTCCCAGATGGCCCGCTGCGCATCCGCCGCGGCGGCCGCTTCCTGCAGATTGTTCCGGTTCGCAGTTTCTTCGATTTGTTTCGTGAGCAGTCGCATTTGCTTGAACTGCCCACGACCCGCCGTCAACGCGACGCGGATGTCCAAGGCTAACAACTGACCATCGGCCCCGCTGCCTTCGGTAGCCGCAATTTCCTGCTCCATCGTGGCGAAATCATTTTGATGCCATGCAATTCCTGCCAGAATTCCGTGCAAGCCGCTGTTTTTGGGCGCGTGCTTCAAGGCCTCGACCACGGTTGCCTTGGCCTCGTCGATACGATTCAGCCCCGCATAGGCCATCGCCAGGTTCTCATATCCACTAATGGAGTCGGGTTCCAGCTCAACTGCTTTGCGACTTTTGTCGAGCGCGTTTTCATACTGCCCGAGCTGGTTGTAGATGTTCCCCAGATTGTTGGCCGGGGTAGAGTCGCGAGGATAGGTCTGT
>Ga0307472_100000025_pt1 | contig 41252 bp, 58 predicted proteins | sample atmos_gasesAM5C__2_FD_204582 | JGI IMG/M metagenome (GOLD analysis project Ga0307472, IMG submission 204582) | Hardwood forest soil microbial communities from Morgan-Monroe State Forest, Indiana, United States - atmos_gasesAM5C_05 | ecosystem: Environmental > Terrestrial > Soil > Temperate...
CATCGACGCCTGGATGACGGTCGACGGGCCGCAACAGGGCGCGCCGCCGCAGGGGCCAGGGTGAGCGTCCTTGCGGCGCCGCCCCTGCAAACCTCGCTGGTGGAGGTGGCCGGGGAACGCCCGGCGCAAACGTACCTGATTACCCGAGTCTGGAACCAATGGCTGTTGTCTCTCACGAACCGACTTCAGAGCGCCGCGACCATCCTGAAGGTCGATCACATCACGACGCCGCAGAGCGCGTCGTTGCCGCCGACCAGCTTCCCGCTGGCGCTGGCGGCGGGCCTCTTCCGGGTGTCGTGGTACGCCCGCGTCGTGCAGACGGCGACGACGAGCAGCTCGCTCGTCGTCACGATCGGCTTCACCGACGGCGGCGTGGGGTGTCAGCAGAGCGGCCCGGCGATGACCGGCAACACCCTGACGACAACGCAGAGCGGCAGCGTGCTGGTGCAGAGCGATCAGGCGACGGCGCTCACGTACGCGACGACGTACAGCAGCACGGGGGCGACCCCGATGAAATACACCCTCACCGTCATGCTCGAACAGGTGGGGTAATCATCCGCGACGGGACGATGGCCGATCTCGACGCGATCGTGGCGATGGGCCAACGTTTCCGGCAGAGCACCGGCTATCAGGCGCTCATCCCGGAGAACCTGCCGCAGATGCGCCACCTCGCCGCGGCGCTCATCGACCGGCCGGGCGGCGTGGTGCTCGTCGCCGATCGGGCGGGCACGCTCTGCGGCCTGCTCGGCCTGCTCGTCTATCCGCACTACCTCAGTGGGGAAATGGTGGGCGGCGAACTCTTCTGGTGGGTCAATCCCGAGGCGCGCGGCATCGGCCTGCGCCTCTTGCGCCACGCCGAAATGTTCGCCCGCGCCCACGGCGCCGCCGCGATCCAGATGATCGCGCCGACGCCGGAGGTGGAAGCGCTCTATACGCGCCTCGGCTATCAGCCGGTCGAACGGCTCTATCAGCGGAGGCTCGCGTGATCGCCGTGGAGACGCTCGACGCGCGCCACGCCGCGCTCGTGGCGCAGGCGGCGCGCGGCGAGGCGCAGCCGCTCGGACACGCCCTCGACGGCGAGCCCCGGCTCTTCGTCTATGACGGCGTGCTGCCCGATCCGGAGGCGTACCGGCGCTGGGCGCTCAGCCTCCCGTACACCAGTCTCACCGTGGGCGCGGCGACCTTTCACGGCATGGCCTCGTGCGACGACACCGCGCTCGCCGATCTGATTCAGCAGGCGCATCCACGCACCGTGCCCGGCGTGACGCTCTTTCGGCGCAGCCCGGCCGGGCAAGTCGAACCGTCCTTCATTCACACCGACCGCGATATGGGCGACTGGACCGGGATTCTCTATCTCACGCCGGATCCGCCGGAGGCTGACGGAACCGTCTTCTATCGCCACCGGGGCACGGGCGCGTATGGGAGTCAGGCCGAGGATGCGGCGAGCGTGCGCCAGGAGTGGCAGGACTGGCGCGACGAGACGCAGTGGGCGCCATGGACGCGGGTCGCCGCGCGCTTCAACCGGCTGGTGCTCTTTCCGGCGCCGCTCTTTCATGCGCGGGCGATTCCCGAGAACTACGGCACGGGGGACGACGCGCGCCTGATTCAACTCGTCTTCGGGACCGGCCCGCTTGAGGAGGCACCGCTATGAGTGTCGCGACCGCCGGAACGGCCATCGCGATCGCGACGGGGGTGGGGACCGCCGCCGCCTCGATGTATGGCGCGAGTAAAGCCGCGGGTGCTTCAGAACGCGCGACCACTCTGCAGACGAGCGCCGCGCAGCAAGCCGCGCTCATTAAAGCCAAGAGTGACGCCGAAGCCCTCGCCTGGGAGAAGCAGCAGGCCGCGATCCAGCAACAGAACTTCAACGCCACGCAGCGCGCGAACTACGACCAGTGGGCGGCGCGGGAAAACCGCATGAGCAGCCTCGGCGGGCTCGTCGGCCTCCCGGCGCGCAACATCCCGGCCTACATGCAAAGTACTGCGGTCGTGCCGACCGGTACCGGCCAGACCGGCACGTCCGGAGCGCCCGCGGCGCTGCCAGACGGCGCGCCTGGGACCGCTCCGGGCGCCGCCCCGGCAGGCGCGGCGCCGGGTGGGGCGCCGCCGCCTGCCGCGGCGAGCGCAGGCGCGCCCGCGGTGAGCGCCGATCGGGGCGATATCGGGACGCAAGTCTCGAATTACTTCAAAGCGCGCGGCGTCTCCGATGCCGAAACGCCGTACTGGGTCCAGAAGTGGGCCGAGTTTGGCGCCAAGGATCCGGCGTACTTCAATCAGCGCTTGGCCCAGGCCGACATCTTCGGCGGCGGCGCCGGATCCGCCGCCGCGCCGCGCCCGGGCACGCCCAGCCCCGTCCCGTCCCCGTACACGCTCGGATCCCTCGCGGCGCCGTATGCGCCGCGGACGCCCGCGCTCGCGGCGCCGACCATCCGGACGCCGTATCCTCCGCTGCGGTGAGGTGATCTCATGGCGGTCATGTTCTCCTCGCCGACCAATACCTGGACGCCCGATCTGCCCGGCAAGACGGCGGCGTCGACCGGCCAGACGATTGACTACTCGGGCGGCGTCACGAGCTATCCGACCACAGGCGGCTCCGTCGTCATGGACGATCAGGGCCGCTACTGGTACATGTCCAGCGACCCGCGCTATGGCTACGCGCTCATCGCGCAAGGCTATGGCCCAGGCGAGACGCCGCCGGGCACCAGCGATCAGACGCCGCCTCCCGCCGCAGGCCCGCCGCCCTCCGGCGGCGACGGCGGCGGGGGCGGCGGCTTCGGCGACATTCCCGCCGGGAGCCTGACCGAGCGCTACGGCGGCACCTTCACGCCGCCGCCGCCCGTCAATCTCGGTGGCCCGGCAGGGATTCCCTACGTCCCGCAGACGCCGGTCTTCTCGCATCCGCAGTACACGCCGCCGCCCGCGTTCAACTTCCCGCAGTTCAATCTGCCGAACTGGGAAGAAGTCCTCCAGGATCCCGGCTATGTCTTCCGGCTCGGGCAGGGGAAACAGGCGCTTGAACAATCAGCGGCGGCGCGCGGCGTCCTCAACTCCGGCGGCACGCTCGGCGACGTCCTGAAGTTTGGCCAGGACTACGCCACGCAGGAATACGGGAACGTGTTTCAGCGCGACCTCCAGAAGTACCTCACCAACCGGGATACCGCGCTCCAGACCTACGGCACCAACTACGGGTCGCAGTACATGGACCCGTACAAGCTGAATTACCAGGCCGCGCAGGACGAGTTTGCGCCGCAGATGACTGCCTATCAGACGCAGGCCCAGGCCGGGCAGCGGCAAAATGAGTTGGATTACTCCAACGCGTGGCAGCGGTATCTCCAGGATTACAACCAGTTCCGCAACTGGCAGAACGATACCTGGGACAAGGTGTCGTTCGCGGCCGGAGCCTAGTCATGCCGCCGTTCCAGTATCAACAGTACGTCAACCCCTACGTCGGCACGATCGGGCAACTGATCGCGCGGCAGGGCGACACCCAGGCCGAGGCGCTCACCGCGACGGCGCAGGCGCAGGCGCAGGCGGCGCAGACCTCGGGACAAATCTGGGGACAAGCGATCGGCGGGATCGCGCGGTCGCTTGGCGGCATTCCCGGCGACATCACCGCGGCGCGGCGCGCCGCCGTCGAGGAGAAGCGCGCCGCCTCGCAAGCGCAACTCGATCAGATGAAGCTGCAGCAGGAGCGGTTCAACTTACAGAAAGGGCAGCGGGAGCAGGAAGAGATCGCGCGGGCCGAACAGGTGTATGCCGCCGCCAGCGCCACGCGGCCAGACGGATCGGTGACGGTCGACCCGGCGCAACTCGATGCGGCACTCGCGCAGGTGAACGTCAGCCCGGATAAGCGCGCGAAATACGTGGGCTACGCCGAGACGATGCGGACCACGATGGATAAGTTCAAAGAGGATCGCGCCAACCATCTGGGCGACGTCGCCCAAGGTGCGATTGAAGCGGACGCGCCGCTGCCCGTCGTGCTCGCGTCGGCCAGATTCGCGCAGCAGGCCGGGCTCCTCACGAAGGATCAGTACGACGCCTTCGCGCAGATGGCCACGGAGGCGCCGGATCTGAAGCAACTCCTGACGACCGTCCGGAATAACGCGCCGAAGTACATGAATGAGAAGCCGGTGTTTGCGCCGCAGGGCTCGCCGGGCTTTCTCAGAGGCCCGACCTTTAGTTCGATCGAGCCACGGGCGAAGCCGAAGCCAGAGACCAATGCGGTCTACCGCGATGACCAGGGCATCGAGCATCCCGTCGTCTTCGATGAATCCTCCGGGAAATATCTCTATAACGGCCAGGATGTCTCGACACAAATCACGCGTCCGTCGCCGCCGCCGACGAAGGACACGGGCGCCGAACTGGACGCGAACTATGAGCGGCTGCACGCGAAAGAACTCCGGGGCGAGCCCCTCACCGAGTTAGAGAAAAGCCAACTCAAATCCTATGCGGATCGGAAAACGCTCGGGACGCGGACCACGTTCAATTTGAATCAGCCGGGGCGCGAGGATGCCGCTGCGGCGCGGAAGGCGCAACAAGAGCAGATCCGCGCCGATCGGTCGTACACCGAATCCAAGAACGATCTCGAACAGTTGACCAAGCCGGTGCGCGATCGCTCCGAACGCTTCGCCCGGTTTGCTGAAACCGTCAAAGCGGGCGGCCCGGTCGCCGATGCCGTACTCGCGCCGGAACTCCTGAGTATCACCTCGGGCGGGATGGGCTCAGGCCTCCGCATGTCCGAAGCCGAGATCGGCCGCATTCTCGGCAGCACCAGCGCCTGGGGCGATCTGCTGAAGGCGGCCAGCCGGTTCAACCCGAACGAGTCGCAGACGATGCAACTCACGCCGACGCAGCGCGCCTCGATGAACAAGCTCGTGTCGGCGATTGCCGAGAAATCCCAGCAACAGTTCGCGATTTTGCAGCAGGCGCGGCAGGATCTCCTCGATGCGGGCGACGACGTGGCAGCCCATCGGCGCATCATGGCCGACACGAAAACCAGGATCGAAGAGGTGCTGAATCCGAGCGCGCAGCGGCAGAGTGGCGCGCCGCGCCTACCGGCGGCGCGGGCCGCGCTGGTGAATCCGTTCCCGGAGAAGTGAGTGCCTGACGATCCCGTCGCGCAACTCTTGCGGGGCGCCACGACGACGGACGACGTCCGTCACGTGGCGTGGAACGCGTATTACGGCGCGCAGGACGAGACCGATCTGGCGTCGAAAATCCAAGGGCTCAACCTGCCGACGGCCGTCAAGGCGAAGCTCTGGGATTTGAAGCACGCTGAGCAACCGCCTGAGACGGCGGCGCCGCCGCAGGAGCAGGAGCGCCAGCCCGACGCGGTGAGTCCCGAAGGGCAACCCATCTTCCGCGGCGAGAACGCCCCGATCGAACCGAACACGCTCGGCACGCTCGCGGCGCACGCGGTCCCGTATTTCAATCCGGTCCAGGTCGCTAAGGGGTTGTATGGATTGCTCCCGCTGCCGAAGGCCGTCGGGGGCAGCGGCTACGATAATCCCCTCAACCCGCTGCACATGTCCGACCAGCAGCAGGCGCTCCGGCAATCGGCCGATGCGGACTACAAGCGCGGACACAAGGCGCTCGCCGCGGCCAAGATCATGGCGGCGGAAGTCCCACTATTGGGGCCGATGGTAGCGCCCCTCGCCGAGCACCTCGACCGCGGCGAGTACATGGCGACGCTTGGCGAACTGGTGGGGATGGGCGGCAGCGCCTATCTCTTTCCGAAGATCGCCCGCGGCGCGACCAGTCTCACGAACAAGATGCTGCCGAGCATCCCAGCGACGGCGCCGCTCGACCCTGCGGTCGGCGGCGCGATGAATTTGATGCGGCAGGAAGGCGTCCCGGTCACCGCTGGCCCGGCAACGGGCCATCCCTACGTCGCGGGCGCCCAGGAATTTCTGGAGAACACGTTAGGTGGCAGCATCCGGGCGCGGCAAACGGCGACCGCGACCCGTGAGGCGATGGCGAAACTTTCGACCAAACTCTCCGATCAGGTCGCGCAGGGGGCCATGACGCCGCAGGCCGCCGGAGAAGCGCTGCAGCAAGCCGCCGAAGACCTCATGCAGAAGCATCACGCCGAAGCGAACACGCACTACGACCGGATGCGGCAACTCGCCAACGACCCCGCGAACGTCGTACAGGTTCCCGTCCCCGGCAGCGGGCAACCGGCATCCGTCCACGCCGGGACCGGCGTCGTCACGCCCGCCACGCCGCCGACGACGCAACCAATGGCGCTGCCGGTCGATATGCAGGCGACGCAGCAACTGGCCGCGCCGATTCGCGATCAACTGCTCGCCGCGTCGAAGGGCGCGCTCTTGACGGGCGACCGCGCCCAGGCGCTGCAGACGCTGAACAGGCTCCTCGACACGATGGGCCGCTATGTGTCCCTCGATGACGCGGGCGAGATCCGCACCGCGCTCATGGATCTGGGGCGGCCCGATCGGCCCGTCGGCGGGCTGATTGCGGAAAGCCGCACCGCAGGCGAAGGGATTGCCGCCTCGGTGGCGGCCTCGGTTGAGGACGCGATCCAGCAGACGATGCAGAACGCGCCCGCGCACAGTCAGGCGATCCAGGACGCGATGCAGGCCGGGCGCGACGCGACGAAGCGCAAGATCGTGGCGCGCGACATCCGGGACATCATGCGCGATGAGCCCGTCGGCGCGATGGAGCAAGCGACCCGGCCCGCCGATCGCGGCCTCAACTACCTGAAAGAGTTACAGGCCATCGTCCCGGCCGCGATGCCGAAACTTGGCCGCGCCGTGCTCGATAACCTGATGGACGCGAAGAGCACGGGCGAACTCTCGTGGCAGTCACGCCTCACGAAATGGAAGGCGCTCGGGCCGGAGACCAAGAATCTCCTCTTTGGTCCGACCGCGCCCGACCTCGACAAGATGTTTCTGGCCGGGCAAAAGCTCGAAGAAACCATCAATAAAAGCAAGTCGGCGCTCGTCGGCATCAAGGCCTTTGAATTGGCCTCCGGCGGCGCGATGGCGCTAAAGGCCTTGACGAATCCGTCGTACGCGTTGCTCGGGCTCGCCGAGGTCTTGACCACCTACGGCGGGACGGCGCTCCTGCACAACCCGGCCGTCGTGGATGCGCTCACCAACGGGATGCAACTGAGTCTCCGGCCCGGCCCCGTCGCCGCGACGGCGCAACGCGCCGCGCTCGCGAATGTCGTCGCGCAGGGCATGAAGCTGACGCAGGATCCGTCGCTCTCCGACGAGCAACGGCAGGCGATTGTGACCGCGCTCCGGAACACCACGGCGGCAGGCGCGACGCCGCAGGAGACACAGTAAATGGCGCTCGGCACCCTCGCTCCGGCGGCCTATCAGACGGTGCTCGATGACGCGGGCCATCCGATCTCAGGCGCCCTCATCTGGACCTATCTCGCCGGGACGAGTACCCCGACACCGACCTGGACCGACGTTGGCCTGACGACCCCGAACACGAATCCAATCGTCGCCGATAGCGCCGGTCGCTGGAACGCGTACCTCAGTCCCGGCGCCAGCTATAAGTTTGTCTTCCAGGACGCGGGGGGTGGCTCGATCCGCGTGGTCGATCCGGTCCCGTCGATCCCGACCTCCTCGGCCAACGTCGATGCGACCGGCGTGGCAGGCGAAGCCCTGACCGCCGGGCAAGTCGTCTATCTCTCGGACGGCTCGGGCGGCAAGACCGCGGGCTGGTGGTACAAAGCCGACCCCGCGAATCCCTCTAGTTGCACGACGCCGCAGGTCGGCGTGGCGCCTTCGCCGATCGCAAGCGGCGCGACCGGCTCGATCCGGCTCCTCGGCGTCGTCGGCGGACTCTCCTCGCTCAGCATCGGCACGAGTTACTTCGTCGGCGCAGGCGGCGCCTTGACCGGCGCGCCTGCGGGCCTGCGCCGCCTGATTGGCGTGGCCGATAGCGTCTCTTCGATTGTCGTCTCGCCGAATCCGCCGCTCGTCAAGGAGACACTCGCCTGGGCGAACGACTTCCGGCTCTCGCTCGCCACCGGGACGCCGGTCCCGACGACCGACATCACGGGCGCCAACGCCACGATGGTCTATCTCACGCCGTACACCGGCAATCGCCTGGATGTCCCGGACGGGTCTGTGACCGTCAACCCGATTCGCTATATCGCGAGCGAACTCTCGCTGGCGGTCCCGGCGACGACGGCGACGATGTACGACATCTTTGCGTATGCCAACGGCGCCACGCCCGCGATTGAGTTACTGGCGTGGACGAACGACACGACCCGGGCGACGGCGATTGTGCGGAACGGCGGGCGCTGGGTCAAAAGTGGCGATGCGACCCGGCTCTATCTCGGCTCAGTCCGCACCGGCAGCGTCAGCGGTCAGAGCGAAGACAGCGTGAGTAAGCGTTACCTGTGGAACCTCTATAACCCGGTGACGCGGGCGCTCTCGCGCATCGAGGCGACCGCGTCGTGGAACTACTCGGTGGCGACGTGGCGGCAAGCGAATGCCTCCACGAGTAATCAGATCGAGATCGTCGTCGGGGTGGCGGAGCGCACGCTGACGCTGGGCCTGACGGTCTATGCCCAGAACTCGGCGGGCGGGCAACCCGTGGCTGTGGCGATCGGGCAGGATTCCACGACGGCGCCGATGGGCCAACTCGTCGGCGGCTATCTCGCGACGATCACGGGCGGCGTCTCGTATGAGGTGACCGCCGCCGCCGCGGTCATGCCTGCGGTGGGGCGGCATTTTTATGCGTGGCTGGAGCAAGCCGTCGCCGGGACGACCACGACCTGGATCGGGACGTCCGCCGTCGCGGGGCTCCCGATCGTGAGCGGCCTACAGGGCCGCTTCGATGGGTGAACACACATACAGAGGAGGCGTATGACGATCGATCTCGTGCTCGCCGATCGGCCGATCTTTCTCGGGGAACCCGTCCGGTGGATCTCCGGCATCTACACCGACGAGGGGCTCGGCGAGCACCACGGCGTCAAGCTCGATAGCGGGCGCTGGCTGAGCGTGCAGCCGAACGGGACGTACGAAGAGCGAGACGCGCCGCAAGGCCCGTACGAGTGGTTCACGATCGATGAGACGTGCAACGTCCTGCGCGTGACGCCGCGCTATGTGACGTTTGCGCTGGCGGTGCGCGAACCGTGACCACCACCGACGGCGCGCTGCTGCTGCTGCGGCGGCAGGCGCCCGGACCGATCCCCGGCCCGGCGCCGCAGCCACGCGGGCCGCTCCCGCCCTTTGATGAAGGCACCTGGGAGTCGATCGATGCCGCGACGGCGCCGACGTATCACCCGGTCTATACCGAGCTGCCGCAACCGCCCGCGCCCTACGGCGCCGCGCGCTGGTGGCGCGGCGATGCCTGGGGCGTGACGGTCGAGGGGTTGCCCGCGATTCCCGGCGGCGCCACCGGGGCCGCGCAATCGCGTGTCCTCACCTATCTGCTCGACCGCTACGGCCGTGACTGGGAAGATCGCATTCTGGAGGCGCATCGCGAGCGCGGCTACACACACGTCTCCCTGAGTCCGCAAGACAGCTTCGCCGCCGGGATGACGCCTGACGATTACGTCGCGATGAGCGTGCGCGTGCGGCAGGCGGGGTTTCACGTCCATCATCTGTTGCGATCGAAGTACTACACCGACCCCGGCCGCAGCCTGCGGCGCCGCCGCCTCGGCACGCACCTGGAGGCGCCGGATCTGTGGGGGTATGGGACGGTGCGCGCCCCGCTCGATCCCGCGGCGATGCGTCCCCTGATCGAGGCGCTGCTCGACGCCGACGCGGCGCAGGTCTTCAGCCCCGCCTGGGAGATGAATTTCTGGAGCCCGGATGCCTGCCGCGCCATGATCGATCACGACGCCGCGGTCATCGGGATGCGGGCGCTCATCGAGCTGCATTTTTTCCCGCATTACATTTCGTGGCAGCACCCCGGCGAAACGCCGACCGATTTTTGGGTACAGAACTACGGCAAGGTCGACGGCGTGCTGTACCAGTGCGATCCGGCGTGGAGCGCGGGCATGATGGCGGCGCGCATCAGCGATGCGCTCAACCGGCTGTGTCCCGGCGGGCTCTGGGGGCTGACTGATTCCGGCCGCGGCCATCCGATTGATGTCGTCGGCTGGGAAGTGATTGCGACCATTCAATTCAATAACGGGGACGACGGCAACGATCGTCTGGCGGACGAAGACCAGGGGAATCTGAAAGGCTATGAACTCCTCGGCGCGCCGGGCGGGATGACCGTCTTTGGCTTCGGCAATGGCGGGCGCTATCCCGATGGCGCCGTGCTGTGAGGCCGTGTCCGTATTGCGGCGAGATCCGCCTCGTGGAACGCGTGGACGCCGTCTGGTTCTGCGGCTGTTGCGGAAAGGATTGGGCCGATGATGCCGCGCCTCATCCAGGCCGTGATCGGGCTCGTGATCGTGGGGCTCCGGAGATGACCGCGGGCGAGGCGCGGGGCGACGGCGAGCGGTTCCGACGGAAGGGAGGCTAACCCCGTGAGAAACATGCTCTGGCGCGTCGTCTACGCGGCGATTGCGGTCGTGATGTTCTGGCTGATCTTCCCGCTGTTCCTCGCCGTCATCGGCTTCGCGCTCCCGGCGAATCTGGTGCTGCTGCTGCGCCTCGTGACGGCGTGCCTCGCCGTCCTCTACGTGCTCTTCGGGCCGGTCCCGGCCGCGCCGTGGTGAGCCCCGCGCCGCACGCGTCAGGGCAGCCCCTGGACCCAGGACTGTGTCCCAGCCGTGTCCCGCAGCGTGCCGTACCACTGCGTAGCGGTGAGGCCCGGCGGGACCGCGCCCACGATGGAGACGGCCAGACGCGGATAGGCGGGCAGCGCCTCGCGGACGATCGGGAGACGTGTCTCGGCAAACGCCCGCGCCTCGGCCGGAGCGACGGGCGCGGCATAGACCACGACCACGACGTCATCGCGCAGCTCGGCCTGTGTCGGCGGGCTCCAGCCGCGCGCCTGATGCGCGCGGAGGAGCCGCGCCCGATCGGCCTCCGGCAAATCGGCTGACTGATGCCAGAGGAACGCTGCCGCCATGAGGAGGCCGAGCACGACAAAATACGTGCGGGTTCGCACCATTCAGATCAGACCGAGCGCGAGTAATTCGTCTTTCTGCAACAAGCGGTTGCGCGGCACCGTCTCGGCCTGGGCCTGCCCCGTGATGTCGTACGTGGCGATCTCGCCGCCGGGATTACATCCGTGCGCCCACGCGTGGCGGATGGCCGCAGCGATCCATTCCGCGTCTGGCTGCGCGTTTGGGAACCGCCGCGCGATGACTTGCTTTGCCGTGGCGGCATCCCCGGCCGTGACGTCCACCACGCAGACGCCAAGAAACCCTTTGCCTTCGGGTGGTTCATCATCCGCAAACAACAACCAAAACGTGCGGGTGGTTGGCTCGCTCATGGGGGGAACGTGGACTGGCCGCGGCGAATCGCTTCCGGGGAGTGGGCGTCGGCCCCTTCATCGCAGGCGAGGCACTCGCCGTTGTGGTCGGGGCGGTAGACGGGGCAGCGCTGCGCCGCAGTCGGCGTCGCGCGGCAGACGTCGCACACCCCCGACGAGTGTGTCGTATGGTCACCGCAGGCGCAGACGCGGGTGGCGTCGTGCGCGGCCATCGCGGCGATCTGTTTACGAACCCGCTTCAACCGCGCCTTCTTGGCGCTCAAGGCCCGCTGTTTGGCGAGCTTCTTCGTTTTCATTCGACCCCGCTGTCCACAACCCGGATGGCCCGTGGGAGTGTCGCCACATACGCGAGAAGGGCGCTGTAGACTTCCGGCTCCAGCACAATCGTATTGGTCGTCTCGATACCGTTCTCGGTGGTAAGCACCAGGGCGAATCCGTCGAAGTCCACGTAGACGCCGTCACCGAGATACTGTTTGCTCATGCCGCGCTTCCCTCCACTTCACCGCCGCCGACAGCCGCAGGAAGTAGCGGCGCATTCTCAATTTCTCCCGCCATGTCAGCGGGCGGCCTGTGAATAACTTCCGTATCGACTTCCGTAGCCGTCGTGGCGATCGCGCGATCATGGCTCCAAGGGTTCCGGCATCGCCTTGAACGTCCACGTCGTGCCCCGCGCCCAGCCGTCGCGCGTGATGTAGCCCTTCTCGCCCATGTGGGTGAGGGTGGTCTTCCCCACGCCCCGCACGCGTTTCTGAATCGTCGCACTCGCCACCGGCCCGGCTGCCTTCTGCAAAAAGGCCGCGACGGCCATCCAAGTGCGATGCGCGCGCACGGTGTGGGCGTGGATCACGGGGTTTTTCGGCGGCGCTGGCGCCTCTGGGATCGGCACGCCCGTTCGCCCATAGACGGACGGCCCGTCGTCGGGCTGCTCCCTCACGAGATAGCCCTGCTTCACGAGGCGATGGAGAAAATCTTTGTTGGGCGTGAAGTCCAGGTGTTCGCGCAGGGCCGCGAGCGCGAGTGGGCCATGCGTGGTGAGCGCGTCGGCAATCTTGGTGAGGCGCGCATGCGCGTTCGCACGGATCGCGGCAAAGGTGCGCGCGGGGCGGCGCGTCGTTGATTTCGCCTGCTTCGCCTGCTTCGCCGGTTTGGCCTGCGTCGTCTTTGTGATCGTCTTCGTGGGCGTGGGCTTCGTCACGGGCTGCGCCGTCGCGAGGCGGTAGGTGCGCTCCCAGACCGGCCCATGCCCTGAGAGGAACCCCTGCTTCGCCATGCGTGTCGGAAACGTCTGTGACCAGTCCGGAAAGCGGGCGCGGAGCGCCTGCGCGGTGATCTCGCCGCCCGCGGCGGTGATGACCTCGGCCACGAGGCGCCGTCGGCGCTCGGTCTCGACCTGCTTGTAGCGCCCCGACCCAGGTACGCGCGTCCCGTCTTTGGCCGCGATGACCTTTTGGAGTTTACCGGGCAGGGCCGCGGCGGCGCCCTCAACGAGATGCCCATTGAGGAGCGCGAGCGTCTGCCGAATCATGTCGGCTTTCCGGTGCGCCTCGACGGCCGCCGCGTCGTAGCGCGCCGCGAGCCGTTCGAGTTTGCCTTGATAACTTCGATCCTTCATGCGACGGACGCCTCGCCGTTCGCCTTGCCATTCGTGCGCCCTTCAAAGCGCTGCACGCGCAGTTCGTGGGCCTTCGCCTTGCGTCCTCTGGTACGACTCTTCCGGGCTTCACGCTCTTTCCGTTCCTCCTGCGCGAGCCGGTGCTTCATCGCGGCAAAGGTCAGCGCTTTGGTTTCGTGTTCGACGTACCACTGCTTGAGTGGATTGGATCCGCCGATGCCGCGGGTTTCAAAAGCCGCGCCGAGCACGGCGAGCGAGACCGTGCCGAGGCGCGGCATCACGAGCTGCAAGGGATGGATCCGTGTGTAGAGATCCTGCAGCGACTTGACGTCCAGTTCCTTGAGCCGTTTCGAGAGGTTCGCGGCGGCGTTGAAATTCCAACACTCGATCTTGCTGAGATCGCGTCGGTAAAACGTGTCCTTGCCAATCACGAGCAGCGGCGCCGCGTTGCGCGCCTGGATCTGCGTCACGGTGTGGGCGCCGAGGATGTCTGGCGAGAGATGCATAGAAGGTTCCTTTGTGTGAGGACCAGCGTTTACGGCGTCGGGGGAGGAGGGACCGGCGGCGTGGCGGGATCGTGCAGGCGCACGAACGCGTCCCGAAAGGCGCGCCGCACCAGCTCGCGCATCTCGGTCCGGAATTCGGCGTCGTGCAGGATTTCGCGCGCCATCTGCGCGGCGATCTTGTCGGTCGCGCGGCTCGCGACGACCGACAAAATCGCCTGTTGCGTGATGAGCTGTGCGAGGAGCGTCATCGCGCCGCCTGGGCTTTCCCGCGGCGCGGCTTGACGGCGGGCGCGTCGGGCTCGTCGCCGACGTAGCCCGCGAGCAGTTGGGCGAGCAGCGCTTTCAGCGTAATGCCGTCGTAGGCGGCTTTGGATTTCACGCGGCGCCAGAGGGTGGTATCGAGGTCGCGGATCACGTAGACGGAATGGCGGTCAGGCATAGTCGATTCGAGCGCGTCCTTCCTCACGTCCACGGCGTCATTGCCGCTGACTCCATCAACGGTATCATGGACACCATGCATACTGTCAACCCTCCCTCACCCGTTCACGATGGTGAATGTCACCGACTCATCCGTCCGGGTGATCCGATAGCCCTTCGAGCGCAACAGATCAACGAATGCGTCGTTATCGAACGCTATAGCCCCGTCATCCAGGACACGCGTCGTGATGTGGTACGCCGCCGCTAGCTCGGTGATGATCTGATCGCCAATCTCCGGCGCGTCCCCCTCTCCTACCCCATATCTGAGCCTGCGCTCCATCGTCGCCCCCTTTTTTTTAACTGCTCGCTAAACGCCCGCACTTTACCGCAACTGTCCAGCTGGCTGGCACCCGTACTTGAGAGACAATCTTGGGAATGGCTAAAATAGAGAGATTTTGGAGCAAAATTCACTAGAAAATACGTGCATCCAGTTCCACGGGAACAAGAAACCCGGCATGGCCAATCGCGCGTTTTTGCCGATAAAATAAGGGCGATTTCGTGTTTTTTGCCCCAATTTCTCGCCCGCCCAATCGTGCCAATCTCTACCAAAAAATGCTAAGATATCTCATTGTTTGCGAGCCGTACTTGGGAGTCCGTACTTGGGAGACCTGCGGTGGAGGCGCCGATATGAAGCGTGAGACGTTGGAGACCGGGATTTACCAGGACGCGTACGGGATTGAGGCCATCGTCACCGTGGGGACGGTGCAGCGGAGTAAGCGCTACCGCCTCGATGCCGACCGCGCCGAGATGCGCCTCTGGCGCGAGCAGACGCGGCACGAACTGAAGAAAGACCAGACAGCGAACGACGCGCAGCGCGCCGATGGCCGCGCCTTCCAGGCGTCCATCGACGCGTATCTGACACGGAAGATCGGGACGCCGAGCCATGACAGCGACCGCGCGCACTTGACTTCGTGGTTGCCGTACCTCGGACGCTACGCGCGCCATCAGATCCGGCCAGAGCATATCGAGGCGGGCATCGCCGCGCGCCGCCTCGCTGGCATCAAGGCGTCCACGATCCGGCACCAACTCAAGATCCTGCGGCGGCTCTATACGGTGCTCGATGGTCGAGACGCGAATCACCCATTCAAGGGGATCACGCTGCCGCCGCGCCATCACGAGATCCCGATCCCAGTTCCCGCGGCCGTCATTGAAACCGTGGCGCGCAACCTGGACCGGGCCTGCGCGGGCGACCGGGGCCGCGACGGGCGCCGCCTCACGCCGACGACGCTCCGAACCCGCGCACAACAACGCGCTCGCTTTCTCGTGATGGTCACAACGGGGCAGCGACAGGTGCAGATCGGCCGGGCCAAACCGGGCCATGTCCATCTCGATGGTCCCGATCCGTGCTGGTATGTGCAGGCCGCCAAGGACGGCGCGGGCGCCGCGTTCCCGCTCTTGCCCGACGCCGTCGATGCGTGGCGCGCGTTCATCGCCGCCGACGCCTGGGGATCGTTTAGCCTATCCGCCTTTCGGCAGTACCTCCGTCGTCAGGGCTGGCCAGCGGCGATCCGGGTCTACCAACTCCGGCACACGTTCGCGATTGATCTCTTGCGGCAGGGTGTCCCGCTCGATGTCATCCAGGGCTTGCTCGGTCATCGCTCGATCGAAGTCACACGCAACTACTATGCGCCGTACCAAACGACGGTCGCGCGGGCGTTCCTCGCCCGTCGCAAGCTCAATCTATTCCTCGCGCCGACGCGCAAGGGACTGCGGCTCGCCGATCGGGGGCCAGCATGAGTGACGCGCCGCTCCGACAGACGCATTACACGATCGAGGAGTACCTCGACCTCGAACAGCACGCGGCGACGAAGCACGAATACGCCGACGGCACGATCTACGCGATGGCAGGCGGCACGCCTGCCCACGCGCAACTCGCGGCGAACGTGATCATCCAACTCGGGCCGCAATTGAAGCGCTCTGGCTGCGCCGTCTTCACGTCCGACTTGCGCGTCCGCTCCGACAGCGGCCTGTGGACGTATCCCGATGTCTCAGTCGTCTGTGGCCCGCTCCGCTACGCGTGGCCGATGGCGGACGAGAACCGCGTCACGATCACAAACCCGTCGCTCGTCGTGGAAGTCACGAGCGACTCCACCGAAGACTACGACCGGGGCGTGAAACTCACGCACTATCAGCAGACGCCGAGCGTGCAGACGGTGCTGTTTGTCTCGCACCGCGTGCCGCGCCTCACGGCTCATGACCGGGGGCGCTCGCTCTGGCGCCTCGTCCGGGAGGCTGGAACCGGCGACGTCCTCGAACTCGGCAGCGGCGTCACGCTCGCCGTGGATGACGTCTATGCAGGCGTCGATCTCTGAATTTAGGAAAAAGGTGCGCGATGTCTTACTACTACGACACGATCGAGGAAGACCTGAAGCGGGCGAAGGAGATCCTGGCGAAGGGCCGGGGCGACGTTGCGCTGGTGCAGAACATGGGCGGGGAGGCCGTCTACGGATCGGACATCTACGCCGCCTATAAGCTGCTCGAAAGCCTCGTCGCCGAGGTCGAGCGGCTGCGCGATGAAATCGAGCAACTGCGGCGCCTTCACCACCACTGAAACAGTGTGCAACGCGGAAGGGGCGAAACCTCCGGCCTATCGGAGGTTTCGCCCGCTGATCTCCGGAATCCGCTGTAGGACGTGTCCCGGAAAAGACACACCCGCCCCGCGGAGAAACCATGTACCCTCTGGTTTCTCCCAGATGAATTCTTCTACAGCGGGGGGGGTACTCATCATGGCGTGCGTCGTGCCGTTTCCGCCTCGTTCTCGCTCGCGCTCGCTCCCGGCGGCGTCCCTGCGGGCCGCCACCATCGCAGACCGGGAAGCGGCGCTTGGTCAGCTTTCCACACCGGATCTCCTCGCCTGCGCCATGCGGCTGCAGCCGCGGATGATCAAGATTTACCGCCGCCACTTGATTCAGGATTTAGCGCGGGACAGCGGCGCGGCGATCGACCGCGAATTCAACGTGCGCGCCTCCGGCGCCTGATCGGCCGCCGGAGCGCGCCCGCGGCGGCGCATCTCGGCTTTCTCGTGGACGTGCGCCACGTGCGTCTCCACCTCCTCCAGGTCGAGGAGGAGCGCATCTTCGAGCCACCGGGAGACGTGGGCCGGGAGGGGCCACGGCGCCGTCAGGAGTTGCCGCACGGCGGCGCGGACCTCGCTTTCGGCATCGTGGTAGGCCCGCGCGATGTGCGCGTCTTCGCTGTTGAGGCCATCGGGCCACGCGCCCGCACTCGCGCCCTGCCCATCGAGCAGCCCTGGAATCGTGGCCTTGAAATAGGCGAGCACCCGCAGCAGGGTCCGCACGCTCACCGGCTTCCCGCGCTCGACCAACCCGTAGGTTTTCGCCGCCAGTTTTAAGCGCGCCGCGACTTGATCTTGATCAAGGCCCGCGGTGATCCGCTTGGCGCGGATGGCGCGGCCCAAGCGGCGCCGCTGATCCGGGGTGAGGCCGCGTCCATCCTCGAAGGGATCGAGCAGGGGCGTGACCATTCTTGGCATGTTTTGATACGACTTTAGCACAACCTACCGCCCTCCCTCGGACGTCCGCGCGCCGCGATGGCGATTCCGCTTGACTCCGGAATAAATTCCCCCTATCGTCCGCCTAGCTGTTCCGTAGTGACCGATACTGACCGGCAAATGACCGGTAGTCACCGCGTAGCGGAGAGTTTTCGGAGGTAGAACCCATGAACGAATTGCCACCGACGGTCAATCCCGACTATGTCGTGCCACTTCTGCCGCCACCGCCCGATCCGTATCGCGTGGGCCAAGAACTCCCGAAACGTCTCGGCGTCGAGGACATGTGCCGGTGTTTCGGCCAAGACGGCTTGTCGATGTCGCGGTCGACGTTCCATCGCTGGCGGCGGCTCGGCAAGTTCGATCGCTTCGAGGTGCGGCCCCAGATTGGCCGCCGCGCCTGGAGCGGCGAACTCGTGGCGCGCTACCTGCGCTGCGAGGCGCCCAGCTCGCGCTTCATCACGACGTCACTGTCCCGCCGGGCCGCCGCCGCCGTGCGCGCGGCGCTGGCGCCCCAAGACGGCGATCCGGCGTGACGCCGACGGGCTCGGCCTCGCCGTGGCGGTACCTCGCGACGGTGTGCCGTCTGGCGCGCCGTCTCCATCACACGCGCTGGCCGCACATCCCGTGGCACACCTTGAGTGCGCGATCGCGGGCGGCGCTCGTGCGCCACGCCGCCCGCTATGTGCCGGTGCCACTGGAGTGTCCCGGTGTCGTCTTGGAAGAAGTGAGAGGAGCACCCGATGTCGTCCCTGACGCCGCCGCCCATTCCGCCCGCATCCTCCCCTGGCGAGCCGCTCAGCCCGGCGCTGATCGAGCGCGTCTTGATTCACGGCGATCTGGCGTCCCTGACGACGCCGCAGAAACTGAGTTATCTGAAAGCGGTCTGTGAATCAGTCGGGCTTAATCCGCTGACGCGCCCGTTCGAGTACATCAAGCTGCCGGATGGCCGCTTGGTGCTCTACGCGAAGCGCGAAGCGACCGAGCAGCTCAGGTTTAAGTACGGGATTTCGATTGATCCGAAGTCCTTCACGCGGGAAGTGATCGAAGGCTGCTATGTCGTCACGGTGTGCGCGACGACGCCCGACGGACGCACCGACATGGGGACCGGCGCCGTCGCGATTGACACGCTCAAGGGGCAGCAACGCGCCAACGCCATGATGGCCGCGGAGACCAAGGCGAAGCGCCGGGCCACGCTCTCCTTGTGCGGGCTCGGCACCCTCGACGAGAGTGAAGTCAGCAGTATTCCGGGGGCGTCGGTGCTGGCGCTGCCGCCGCCCGAGCGCGGCCTGCCGGATCCGCATGGGGACGACGCCGATCGGCCTGCGCCGGAGGCTCCCCCCGAGGACGCGAGCCTGCCCCTTCCGGACGATGGCGCCTTGCGCGTCATCTCGATCGAGAAACTCGACACGAAGAATCCGCGCGTCAAGAAGTACCGGATTGGCTTTAGCGATGGGCGCGTGGCGACGACCATTAACAGCAAACTCGCGACCGACACCAAGACCTGTTTGGACCTGCAGACGCCGGTTCGCATCGAGACGGCCGAGTCGCAGTGGGGACTTGATCTCCTGAGTCTGTGGCCGGATGACCGCGGCGCGGACGGGCCGTTCTAAAGGCAGCGCGATGGCTGAGATCGCCATTGTCGCGGGCAGCGCGCATCCCGCGCGCTGCCGCTCGTGCGGGGCGCCGATTGTCTGGGTGGAGACCGCCCGCGGCAAGCAGATGCCGGTCGATCCGCCGTTGGAGATTCTGCGCTCGGAGGCGCCGCTGCTCGGGAGCGGGCCGACGCTGGAATACTTCGACACGCGGCACACGCCGTCGCATTTCCAGACGTGTCCGCAGGCGAGCGCGTGGCGCAAGGCCGGGTCGCCGCGATGAGACCGCTCTATGCGTTGACGATGCGGGGGGCGCGGCAACGCTTGCCGCTCCATCCCGCGCCGGACCTCGGAGAACTCCTCCCCGAGACCAACCGGATGATCACGACGCATCGGCTAGAAGAGCACCTGACCTTTCGGCGCCATGTCGGGTTCGTGATGCGGCAAGGCCCGTGTCTCGGCGAGCCGGTTCCCTGGCCCTCGGCGGAAGTGACCGCGGCCGAGTATCCGATGCCGCCGCTGCCAGTGAAAGGCGCGTACCGCACATGGCGCCGCGATGACCTGACGCGGAAGCCGCCGAAGCCGCCGAAACCGACGCGGCGGGATCGCATCGAGGCGCGGCTCAAAGCGGCGTGGTTCGCGTTGCCGCATCAGAGCCTGGGCTACGAAGACCGCGGCCAACTGCGGCAGTGCGTGGTGTGCGGGCAGTTCTTTGAAGGCGGCTCCGGCGCGGTCTGTGCGGTGCGAACCGCCGAGGCGAAAGCGAGGCAGCGATGAGGTTTCTTCGGCGCCTAATCATGCGCTATCGCTGGTACCGAATTCGGCGCCTGACCTATTCTCGCCTCGCCATTTTGAGACTACTTGGGATTAAGTGAGACTAAGTAATGGCGGGAGTCCTAGTAGTGAGCAAAAGTGAGCGCAAGTGGCGCGGTTCTGCGTGCGTTCCCTTTATCTAATTAGCTAGATCTGTACGTACGTACGTACGTACGTACTGTACTTAGTTAGTACCTTCTGTATATGTTTCTTGGAGAGGCGTGTGTGGTGGTTTGTGTGGTCTTTTACGTGACACGACAAAGAGGCGCGTGTTTTTCCCATTAAGGGAAAACACACGCGCCCATCCTCGCGCATAGATCGGTCCACTGATCTCTATATGAGGTACAGGCGATGAAACTCGCAGCGGCGATCACGACGGCGATCACGGCGTGGCACCGCGGGACCGTCGCGGGGGCGACCCGCGAAGAACGCGAATACGCGCTCGAAGAAACGCTGCGGGACGTGTGGCCGTACGAGCGCGAATGGCACTACCTGTGCTCGGCGTGCCGCGATACCGGGCTCGTGGATCAGGTCTGCGAGCCGGGATCGCGCTGCAACGGACGCTCGACCACGGGGCAGACGCGATTCTGCGCCGAGCATCCGGCGTATACGCACACCTACGGGACGCCCTGCGCCTGTGCGCTCGGCGCCCGCTTCCGGCCACGCGCCACGCCCGCGGCGGCGCCGCGCACCCGGCCCGGACGGCCTTGATGGGGGGCTAGATTGACGAGGGAGGTTGTCCGATGCGCGTAGGAGCGGTTGTCAGCCTCGAATTCGACACGGCCCCGGTCTTGACCTACCGCGGCGAGATAGACGTCGCAAACGCTCGCCTCGGCGCTCGGCGAGCGCTGGAGGCGGCCATTAAGGCGTATCCGAACCGTTCATGGCGATCTGTGGTGATTGTGCTTGAGAAGCGCGACGACGAGACCTCGTAGATCGAAGTACCACGCGATCCGCACGGTCGTGGACGGGATCGCGTTTCACAGCAAGCGGGAGGCGCATCGCTGGATCGAACTATCCCTGTTGGCCAAGACGGCGCAGATCCGGCATCTCCGGCGGCAAGTGCCGTATCCGCTCCATGTCCAGGCGGTCAGGCTTGGCCAGTACCTGGCGGATTTCGTCTACGAGCAGCCAAGCGGCGCCGCCTGGGTCGAACGGGTCGAGGACGTCAAGGGGATGGATACGCCGCTGGGGAAGTGGAAACGGAAGCACCTGTTGGCCGAATACGGCATTGACGTCGTGATTGTGAGGTAACGCCAATGGCGCTGAAACCGAAACCGGAGATCCCGGACGATCCGCTCGATGCCCTCGCGGGCGTGGGCATCGACCACGGCGAGGTGATGGGGCTCACCAGCGCCGAGGTCAACGATCTCGTGGACCGGGCGCGGCTCACGGGAACGTTGCTCCTCGCGGTCTATCTCTGCGACGAAGGGATCGCGATTCAGTCGTTTATGCCGCCGTCCGACCAGATGGCGCAAGTGCTCGACATGGCCGCCGCGCATTACCGGACGGCGATGGCCGAATACCGGCGTCGGCAACCCCCGCCCCACTGACCCCGGCTTGCGTCTGTCCTGGACCGGTCCTAGAGTCGTTTGGCCAAGTGCGAGGATTGAATATGAGCGACGATCGCGACCGTCCCCTGGGGTCACCACAGTGAGGCGCCCGCGTGATGCCTACGCCACGCCCGCGTGGCAAGCCTGGGCGCTCTTGGCCAACCAGCCCGATCTCGGGGGACTCATCCTGGAGCCGTGTGTCGGCGCTGGAGCCCTCGCCCGCGTCCTGATGGCCGGTTGTCCGGGACGTGTCCTCACGAACGATGTCGACCCCGGCTACCATGCCCGCTACGGCTACGACGCCACGAACCCGCGGCTCTATGACCAGATCGAGCAGGACGAAGGCCGCGCCGTGGACTGGATCGTGACCAACCCGCCGTACCGGATGCCGGTCTGCCGCGATCTCGTCGCGCTCGCGATCGAGCGCGCGCGCATCGGCGTGGCCATGCTGCTCCGGCTCTCGTTCCTGGAACCGACCGCGCGGCGCTTTCCGAGAGGCGTGCTCCTGACCGCGCACCCGCCGTCGCGGCTTTTGGTTTTGCCCCGAAACTCGTACCTGGAGAACGGCCATTCCGACGTCGTCACCACCGCGTGGTTCCTCTGGTGTCGCCCCGAGGCCGTCGCGGGCCTGCCGCCGATTCAGTCGTTGCATTTGGCGCACCGCACACCCGCGCGCCCCGTGGTGGCCGCGTGATGGCCGCTGATGCTCGCGCCCGTGTCATGGCGGACGCCTATCGTGACTGGCTCCTGATGCCGCGCGATAGTTGGACCGATGACTGCCTGCGCTTTCATGGCCGCCTCCTGACCGGGCGTTTCCGGCATTGGTGTGGCGAGTGGGATGACTTGCCGGTCGATGAGACCTGCCACGAATGGCCGTGCGGCTGCGTGGCGATGCTGGGACGGGGCCGCCGCTGATGAACCGGCGCGGCTTCCTCGGCCGTCTCGCGGCGAGCTTTGGCGCGCTGGCGCTCGCGCCCCGGGACGTGCTCTGGGCACCGATCCCGGAGGCGCCCGCGGTCGTCACGCCGGAGGCGGTGACCGGCCTCTCCCAGATCACGGTCGCGATGCTCAACGAGATCCAGCAGATTCTTGGCGTCTCCGTCCCGTACCAGTTTGATGAACCCTCAAAGCTTGGCACGACGATTCGAGGACGTGGCCACCAGACCCACACGCTGAACTACCAATACTCAGGGACGGTGACGTTGCCAGAACTGATTGGCCAGTACGGGCTCGATATCGAGCGCTACCTGAAACCGATTGCGTGGCAGTTGGCCGAACAGATGCGCGGCGTCACCGCAGGCGGGAAACTTGATCTGCCGCGCGCGGCGCCCGCGGATGCTTACGTCGTCTCGGACGCCGAGACTGGGCTCTCGCTCCGCGCCACCCTCGCCTATGACGCGGGCCATGACGCGCGCCTATTACGGTTCGATACCCTGATTGCGAAGTCGCGATGAAACTCGAACCCTGGATCCTTCCCGCGTATGAAGTCCTGCGCGCCGCGGGCAAGCCGCAGTACTACCTGCTGCTCTCCGAGGACGAAGTCCTGGCGCTCAGCTTCGGCGTGGTGCTCTCCCGGACGTGTGTGCAGGCGCGGCATGCCCTTGATACGCTCGACACCGAGTGCGCCCGCCATGCGCGGGCGCGCTCGCGGACACACGTTCGGGAGACGTCACGGCGTGCCCGGATAGCGGTAGATGTGCAAGCCGCCGCACGCCGAGAGGCGCCAATAGAGACGGACCCCGACGTTCCGGTTCAACGCGGCGACGACTAGCTCGTTGCCGCTCCAGCCGCCGGTCGCGAAGCGGACGTAGCGATTCTGCGCGGCCTCGGGATCGGCCACGATCCCGGCCTCGGCCTCGCGCAATAGCTCGCTCGCGAAGTCTGGCCAATGCCACGCGGCGCGGGCCAAGTCGAGCGCCGCGGCCGGGTCGAGTGTGGCAATGGCCTGCAGCGTCTCCTCGCTCGGATAGCCGTCGGCGTCGAAGGTCGGCTCGGTCACCGGGTGGTCGTTCCCGGTTTCGTGGGGACGTCGCCCAGTCGGACGTGCAGGTCTGGCCCGCGCTCGCGAATCGCGGCGGCGATGTCGGCGAGCGCGGGCGTCAAGGCATGAGGCTTCGGCTCGCGCCGGTCGCGTCGTTCTCGCAGGAAGCCACGTACCGCCAGCGTGATGTTAATGACGCTCAGGCACGCGGCGAGCAGCGCGGCGGTTACTGGAACCATTGCCACGCCAAGGTCACGAACAACGCGATTGAGAGCAGCGCCGCGATGGCCGTCCAGACCACCTCGGCTGTCGAGGACGTGTGTGTCATGGATACCAGTATATCGAAAGGTAGCCGGTCGAGGCGGCGCGTGAGTCACCCGTCCTGATCGTCCTGATCCGATCGTCCTGATCGTGGCGCGTCCACGAGCCGACGGACGAGCGCCCGCCAGTCCGCGGCGCGGGGATGCCCCGTGACGCGGGTCTCTTCGATGACGCGCTGGTTGACCCGGACGATGACGTGGTAGTTCGCGGCGTCGTCCGTGCCGGTCGCGTCATTCTGAAAGGTGATGAGTAACGCCATGGTCCCGTCCTGATCGGCTCAGGGACGTGTTCTCGACGCCGCGTCCTGATCGGGGCGTCCTGATCGGCGCGGCCGGGGTTTCTTGGCGTTGGCTCGGGCGGCGCGTGTCTTGGCTTCGCTCTTGACCCGGCCGCCGAGGCGCCCCAGCGCGACGGCGGCGCGGTTCTTCGGGGGGATCATGTGGATGGCCCGCCTTTCTCCATCAGGAGCTTCTTCAGTTCTTCGACGCTCTCGCGCAAGTCGGCCACGCTCGTCTGTAGCGCGTCCTCTCGCTGCTCGACTCGTTCGAGCGTGGCGAGAAACAGCGCCACACATTTCGCGTGATTGGCAAACGCGCTCGTGAGCGATTCTTGGAAACGTGTGTCGGTATCAATGAACAGTTCGCGATTGGCGTCGTAGTCGCTCATGTGCTCTCTTTCTCATGATGAGTATAGCAGACGAAGCGCTTGGCTGATGTCAAGTGACAGTGACGTGTCCTGATCCGGAGGCGTGGAAGATGTCCATCCTGATCCTCTGCCGCCGTCCTGATCCGCCGCTCCGGGACGTGTGCCGGAGACTCCGTCCTGATCGTCCTGATCGTCCTGATCCGACCGTCCTGATCGGGTGCCATCCTGATCGTCGTCCTGATCGTCCTGATCCCGCGATCTGTGGCACGCGGCGCGCGTACCGCCTTGGCTGCCGCTGTGTCGCGTGCCGATCGGCCAGCGCTCGCACACGACAGGCGCAGCGGACCCGACAGGCGCATGGTACGCGGTCGCTCGACACTCGGATCGATCGCGCGGAAGCGTTTGCGCTCTGGCGCCAGCTACGCCGGGAGTTACCAGGACGGATCATCGGGTTCAGGTTGCGGCGGCGCAGTCAGCATGTCACGCAGCGTACGTTGCTCAAGCTGCGCCGCCTGACTCGGTTGTACCTCTCCCCAGCCTTAGATGTCGGTTGCAGGCAAGCTGGCGATACAGACTCGGATCATGTGATCGGGAAACGTACCTAATTCGCCAATCGAGCGGACCGCTGCCGGAATATAAATCGGGGGTGGATCCAAGAGCACACCCCCGCGCCATGGTCGACCGTGACTTGGATCTTTTCCGGCGTACACCAGGGTACGGCCGTCTCGATGCATCCTGACATTGAGCCAGTAGGTGATATCACCGATCCGATCGTGGGTGTGTGCGACCACGGGCCAGTCTGCTTCCAGGATGCGGACCGCTCTATCGGTGAGTGTGATCATACGTGTGAGACGTGTAGGCATACGTGTTCCTGAGAGCAAGCAAAAACCGCGTGTACGTGAAGACTGGCCAGTCTTCATAGACTGGCCAGTCTTTCCAGGTTCGTTCGTGAGTTACTCGCGCGTCCAGTCTTGCGGCAGAAATCCCCCGCGCGTGATCCATTCATCGAGCGCAAGCACTAGCTCGGCCAGTCGTTCTGCGTCTTGTAAATCCGTTTCGGCATGCTGGGAAAAGAGAATGTTTTGCGCGATCGTTCGCTGCTCTTTGAGATTGGCGTTAGGGTCCATGGTGTGTTGTGCCTTTCGTGTGTCGTGTGTGGGAAAGGGAAGGATGGCTAGTCCGGGATTGGACTAGCCATCCTTCCAGGTGTGCGTTACTCGTCTATCCTGACTGTTTCGCCGAATGATCCGATATTCTCCGTCGTGCAGGTCCACAGCACGGGATACTCGGGTTCCGTGTCGGGTTCGCGTCCGTCAAGGTCAGTCAGGTAGATGAGCGCAACCGGCGTTTCGCCGGACTGCTCGATATGCTCGAAGACGGGCCTGAAATCGGTACCGCCACCGCCGCACGGCGTGAGTGTCACGATATCGCCACGGTCGAAAGAATCGACCCGATGGACTTCGGTATCACAGTAGAGAACGTCGATTGTCGTCGGCTGGACTTCGTCAGCAATGGCTTGGATTTCAGCGGAGAATTGTGCGAGTAGGACATCGTCCACACTCCCGGAGGTATCGACCGCGATCGCCAGCTTGCCGATCGTCTGGCTATGCAGGGAAGGCAGATACAAGCCAGCCGACAGATAGCGGACGGACGGACGCGTCCACGTGTAATCCGCCTTGCACGCTTCGGAGAGAAAGCGCCGGAGGATCGATCGCCAGTCCACGCGCGCGCGTGTAATGGTGTCGACTAAACGATCAAGACCCGTGGTACTCGTTCCGGCCATGTTCGCGGCTTGCTCCGCTTGAATCGTCGCTTGCTGCCATTCCGCCGGAGACATCTGATCGCCTGACTCAGCAGATTCCGCGGGCGCATCCATGACACCGCCGAATGGATCACTCATTCCAGGTGCAGGCGTACCGTCGCCGTTGTTCTCTCCGTCTCCGTCTCCGTCTCCAGGAGCATTCTGGCTCTCGTCTGACTCTCCGTTTTCGTTCTCGTCGTTCTCGTCGTTCTGCTCTTCGTCCTGCGGTCGATCGGCCGGAAGTCTAGAGAAAAACCATTCGGCTGATTTCCCTTTGTCGGCTGCCTCACACTGCAGGATGCCGCTCGGAAGGCTGAAGCCAGAGCGGATTAACTCGTCGTTAATCGCGTAGTCGGCCGCGATATTCCATTTCCGACCGTCACGTCCTTCTCTTCGCCATGGATGGCCTAAGGCGCAATGTAAGACTTCGTGGGCTAGCAACCCTTTCAGGACGTCGTGTGAAAGGGTTGCCGTGAAGGTTGGGTTGTAAAAGAGATGCGTTCCGTCGGTTGCGGCTGTGTCCAGGTCACGACGTTCGACAATCCGGAGATTCAAAGCCAGCACGCCGAAAAACGGATGGTCTAAGACCAAACCGCTCCGTGCGGCAATGATGCGGTTGTACTGCTCCGTGTTCGTGGGAGTCTTGATCATGATTAGACTCCCTGCGGCATGAACGCGGACATTTTGTCGAGGATGTCTTGAGCCGCACGCGCGGTCGTAGCACGCGCGTGCTGTGACGTCTTCAGATCATCGGATTCGAGAGTGGCGAGTGTTCGCGACACTTCCGATCGCATGCTTTCCAACCCTGAGTCGTTCGTGACATTCAACCGTGTGAGTGCGTCGCAGACTTCCCGGACATTGCCAAGCAAGGTGCTGTGAAATCTGGCCCGCGTACCATCGGGTACGGCTGCCGTTTCGATCATGCGATCACGAAGCGCGACGATCACAGACTGCAGCCGCGTCCACGCATCCTGTACGGCAATGGCCGTTGCCCGTTCGACCCGTGAGGCGATCGACGCTTCAATCGACTGGACTTGATCGGCCGCAAGGTCAGCGCGGATATCGCCGGTTGCGGGAATCGGCGTGTATTCGACCTTGAGCGAAAATTTTCCCGCGATCGCATCAACCGAGGGATAGTCGCTCTCCCGGTACAATCCGTTGAGTCTGTGGCGCGCCAGATCACGCAATCTGGGGTAGTCGAACACGAACGCCGAAACCGCGTTATCAAGGGCTGACTGCCGCTGACGGTACCACGCCGTGTACGTCTGGTACTCCGCCGTGGGCAGCAAACGCCAGCCTTCGTCACTCCACGCCAAGGTGGACGCGTAGTGCTCTCTCCGGATTTCGCGTGCGAGTGTCAAGAGCGCTTCGTACGAGCTATCCTTGCCGGTGATCAGCCGTTTGTTGTACCGGCCCGCGTCATTGCTGGCCCCATGCGCGGTGTGGACTTCCGAGGTTGCGACCTTGTCAAATTTCGTCGCTTGCCACGTCGAAATCCCGAGACTGACCAAGAGTGCCCGTGTGTGAATTCGTGTGTCTGTCTGCATTGTTCTGTGCCTTTCGTGTGTGAATGTCTAACCCGGAATCAAGGATACCATGATAACCAGATAGGCTGTCAAGGGAATACGTACAGGAAACGAGCGGAGCGGAAAATAAATTCCGCTCCGCTCGTTTTTTGCGTTGAGCGCGTTAGCGGGCTTCGCCGTTCATCAGCTGGCCGACTTTCCCAGTCTGCAGCCTGACTGACGCTTCGGTGTGCTGCGTCTCCGGATTCCGGCGCCAGCAATCGCGTACCAAAAGCACCGAAAATTCACCATGTGCGTCGATTGCAAGCCTCGTCGCAAATTGTCCGATCCGATCGAAATTGCCGGGTGTCGCACGGTACGCCAAGCCAGCACAGAGCGCGTACAGGGAGCCGGGGTTGTCCGGGTACGCCGTTCGCGTCGGATCAGCCAAGAGCGCATCAATACTCGGCAATTCGCGGTACATCCGGCGAAACGCCAAGAGCGCGGTTGCGTCTGACTGCCCAACGGCGCCGGAGAGTACCTCCGGCAGCATGCTTTCCGGCAGATCCATGCTCAGGAGCTTGGACGCATGTGCCCATGTTCTTGGTGAAGGTGAATTCGTCAGATCAGCGGACGGAGCGAACGCGCTCAGCCGATCGGGATGGAAGCGCAAATAGGCGATGATTTCGGGCGCCACGCTATTGTCCAACGCCCACAAGCACCACTCGTTCATATCGGCGACAAGCTCAACGATCGTCAGAAAGCGCGATTTCACGGGTTCGAGTACGCCGCTAACCCCCGCGCGATCGGTCCGCCTATTCGTGGCAGCAATCATCGTCACGCAATCGGGGAGCGCGTGGCCATTCACTCGACGGGCCAACAGTAGCTGCATGTGCGCCGCCTGTACGGCCGGAGACGCTTGGCCGAGATCATCCAAAAACCACAAGGTGTCGCGCGTCGCCTTGATGGCTTGTGCCAGTTCGCCAAACGGAACAAACGTTGCGGAACTGCCTTCCAATTTCGGAAAGCCTTTGACGTCGGTGGGATCACTGACCGCGGGGTGCGAGAGAATCAGGTCGGCTCCAGCATCGGCCGCGGCCTTCGTGGCAATGTCGGTTTTCCCGATGCCCGGCGCGCCCGAAATCAGGATCGGTTCACGCTTCCGAATTGCGGCCGCGAGTAAAATTCTCAGTTCTGACGGTTTCATGGTTCTGTGCCTTTCGTGTGTCGAACGTGTTTTACAGGGTGTCGATGATACGGACGTGGTACTCCGGGTTCGCGGTTTGGAGCGCAACGCGGACCCGTTCTGGGTCCGCGATTGCGCGAAACGCCGCCGGAATCTCGTACGTCTCGAAGAGATCGAAAATGCGCGCGGCTTCGGGCGTATGGCGGTAGTCCACGATATAGCCTTCAGAGCGCCGGTAGACGGGCAGAACGGGCAAGGTCGGATTCATCGGTGCGTGTGCCTTTCGTGTGTGTGAGTGCCGGTTACCGGCCTGCATAGGCGTAGCAGACGCCTAGCAGGCCGGAGACGAACCAAACGCTGCAAAGGATGATCATGGTGGCTACTCCGTGACGCGCTTCGCCGTGACGCGTTTCCCGCCTGCGAGCCATTCCCAGCAATTGCCGCTTGCGTCTCGCTTTACCTTGCCGCGCATCGCGGTCGGCTCGCTGACTACTTCATATCTGAGCCATTCCGCCTTGGTGATAATCGTTGCTTTCATGTCCATGTCCCTTTCGTGAATGAATGCCGCAAGACAAGGATAGCATGGTAGCCAAGATAGTCAATAGGAAAATGCGTCTCACAGAAAAATATTTTCGTGGCACTCTCTAGCACATGTCCGCACCGCTCCTGAACGGACCGCGCGTACGCCCGAACGGTCTCACGTTCCGGCAAGAGCGCTTCATTGCTGAGTACGCGATCGATGGACACGCGACCCGAGCCGCTATTCGTGCAGGCTATCGGCCGACGAACGCGTCCGATTGTGCCAGTAACCTGCTCAGACTCCCCAAAATCCAACAGGCGATCGAAGTACACAAAGCGCAGCAATTCCGGCGCGCCGATCTGACCGCGGCCCGTATCCTCGAAGAATTGCGCCGTGTGGCGACGTTTGACCCGCGTTCGTGCTTTACCGAAACGGGCAATTTGAAGCCGATTCATGAATTAACAGGGGAGCAGGCAAGCTCCATAGCAGCCGTAGACGTCGTTAAGCGCAACCTGACGTCTGGCGATGGAAGTATCGATACCGTCTACAGGATTAAGTTCTGGGATAAATTGAGAGCGTTAGAGTTGCTGGCGAAGCATTTCGGCCTACTCGTAGAGAGGCTAGAGGCTCACGGAACCATTCACATTACGTGGGGCGAGAGCGAAAGTGTCCAACCCGTGACGGTCGACGTAACCCCGAGCATAAATCCCCAATGAATCACTCTGAGTCTGATACTCCATATTATGTAAACCTGTAAGTGATTGATTCTTTGCGGCTTAGCCTCTTTCCGCTCACAGACACGTACCGGTAAATGCCGTTTCCGGGCACGCGTCCTAGAAATCGGCCGATCGAAAACCACCCATCGCCGTCGCCGCGCCGCTGCATGTGGCCTTAGTAGGCCATCCTCAGTTTCTCGTCTGTGTGTTCTCTTAGGCCAATAGCCTCACCTTACTGCTCACTTTCTTCTAGGCCAATAGAACCTACTTCTTTCTCTCTCGCGCGGATACGCTTGGGGCTTCTCCGCGCGAGAGACGGCAGCAGTGCGTCTGGACGTCTAGCTGGACGTCTGGCTGGACGTCTTGTTGTTGAGTGAGTGAGCGGGTTTTCGTGTCTTTCTCTGCTCTTTTTTCCTTGGCCAAGGACTCTAAGTCCTAGGCCAAGGAAGAACGGACAGATCGCGAGAAGAACCGTTTGTTGAGAACGGTTCTTCTCGCTTCAAGAGACGGCTCTTTGCTTGGCCAAGAGCGGATGGATAGGGTGGAAGCCGCGTGCCCGCCACGCTCCAGATTGCGATTCCGTATGCGCCCCGGCGGTGGGCGCGGCCCCTGCACGCGTCCACGAAGCGGTGGGCGGTGCTGGTGCTGCATCGCCGCGCCGGGAAGACGACGGCGGTCATCAATCACCACCAGCGCGCCGCCATGGATGACGCCTGGGAGCTACGCCGCCTGCAGGCACTCCTCCCGGACAAGGACGAGCGCTATCTTCGGCCGCTCCTGCATCGCCGCGTCTACTGGCACGTCATGCCGACGCTCAAGCAGGCCAAGGAGGTCGCCTGGGATCTGCTCAAGGAGATGGCCCGGCCGATTCCCGGCATCAAGGTCAACAACTCGGAACTGACCGTCACGTATCCCAACGGCAACAAGCTGAAGCTCGTCGGCGCCGATGATCCGGACGCCCTGCGCGGCCCGGCCCTCTCCGGGCTGAGTTTGGACGAGTATTCCCAGATCCCGGCCGCGACCTTCGGCGAGGTGCTCAGCAAAAGCCTCGGCGATCACCTCGGCTACGCCATCTTTGCCGGAACCATCAAGGGCAAAGACCAGTTGTACGACACCTACACCAAGGCGCAGGACAACCCGCAGTGGTACGCCGTCTGGCAGGACATCGACACGTCGCTCGCGACCGAGCACGGGCCAACGATTGCCGCGCTCAGCCGCGCCATGGAGGACGACCGCAGCCTCGTCCTTCAGGGCGTCATGACCCAGGCCGAATACGACCAGGAGTGGTACCTCTCGGTCGATGCCGCCATCAAGGGCGCCATCTACGGGGCGGAACTGCAGGAGGCGCGCAAGGCCGGGCGCATCACCCGCGTCCCCTATGAGCCGGCGCTCCCGGTCGATACCGATTGGGATCTCGGCATGGATGACGCGACCGCGATCTGGTTTTCGCAATCGCTCAAATCGGGCGAGATTCGCCTCATCGACTACTACGAGACCTCGGGCGAAGGCCTCCCGGCCATCGCCCGGGTGCTCCACGGCAAGGGCTACACCTACGGCACCCATTGGGGGCCGCACGATCTGGCCGTGCGGGAACTCGGCACCGGCAAATCGCGGCTCGATACGGCGCAGGCGCTCGGGCTGCGCTTCTCGGTCACCCCCCGCATGCACGGCGTCAAGGGCTACGAGGTCGAGGAAGGCATCCGCGCGGGCCGGATGCTCCTCGCCGCCTGCTGGTTCGACGCCGAGCGCTGCGACAAAGGCTTAGAAGCGCTCCGGCACTACCGCCGCACCTACAACACGCGGCTTCAGGAATTCACCGCCACCCCGGTCCATGACTGGGCCAGTCACGGCGCCGACGCCTTTCGTGGCCTCGCCGTCAGGTACGAACGCCCGGTCGATCGCAAACGCGTCCAGGCGCCCGCGCTCGCCCGTGATCTCGGCTGGATGGGCACATGAGTGAGGGGCGCGGGCGACAAAAAGTGAGTGGCAAAGCGGGCAGTCAGACTGCGGCGCCCGATGCGCGTGTGGAACAAGCCCTGGAGCGCTTCAAGCTCGCGGTCGAGGCCGAAACCAAGCAACGCGAGCGCGAAATCGAGGATCTGCGCTTTCAAGTGCCCGAATACCAGTGGCCGCAGCCGGTCAAGGACGCCCGCGCCGCGCAAACGCTCGCGGGCGTCACGCTCCCCGAGCGGCCGATGCTCGCCATCCCGCAACTCGATCAACCCATTCAGCTGATTCTCAACCAGGAACGCGCCGCGCACTTGGGCGTCCAGGTCCATCCGCTGAATGAAGACGCTGACGACGACACCGCCGAAGTCCTCCAGGGCTTGTACCGGCGCATCGAAGTCGATAGCCGGGCGCATCTGGCGCGCTCGTGGGCGTTTCACCGGGCCGTGCTCTGCGGCCGGGGCGGCTATCAAATTCTCACCGAGTACGACCCCGGCGGCGGCCATCCTTCCGACCAGCGCATCGTCATCAAACGCATCCTCCAGCAGGCGGCGCTCTATGTCGATCCGTTCGCGCAGGAACCCGATTGGGCCGATGCCGAGTGGGCGATGGTGGTCGCCGACATCCCCTACGCCCGCTACAAGCGCCTCTACGGCGACAGCGAACTCGCCTCGTGCGATGACCAATCCCTGACCGCGATCGGTACCGAGCAACCGGGCTGGGTCAATGGCGAGCGCGAAGCGCGCACCGTCCGCATCGCCGATTACTACTACCTCGAATACGGCGACGGCGCCGATCTCACCTGGGACGACGAAGACGGCAAACGACAGTCACGGCCGAACCAGCAACCATCCGTCTGCTGGCTGAAGATCAACGCCGTCGAAGTCCTCGAAGAAATCGACTGGATGGGCCACTACCTGCCGGTGGTCCCGGTCCTCGGCCGCGAGTTGCAACCCTTCGACGGCGAGCGGCGCTTCTTCGGCGTCGTGCGCCCGAACATGGACGCGCAGCGGCTCTATAACTACGCCGCCAGCGGCGCGGTCGAGATGGCGGCGCTCGAAACCAAGGCCAGCCACGCCGTCGACCCCGAAGCCATCGAAGGCTACGAAACGTGGTGGCAACAGAAGAATATCCGCAACTTCCCGTATCTGCCCTACCGGCACTTCTCCCACGGCCGCGAACTCGGCCCGCCGATGCCGCTCCAGGCCGACATGTCGAAGGTGCAGATGAATCTCGTGCTCCTGCAGCAGGCGCGCGAATTCATCCATGCCGGGACCGGCGCCTATGAGCCAACCCTCGGCCAGGAAAGCACGCGGGCAAAAAGCGGGCGCGCGATTCTCTCGCTGCAGCAGCAACACGACGAAGGCAACAGTAACTGGCTCGATAACCTCGCCCAGGTGAGCCTTGTCCGCGAAGCCACGATCATTCTCGATCTCATTCCCGCGATCTACGACCGGCCGGGGCGGGTCGAGCGCATCCTCGACATGGAAGACCAGCCGCGCCCGGTCATGCTCAACGCGCCGCACGTCGTCGCCCCGCCTCGTCCCGGCCAGAAGTACGGCCGCCCGCTCCCGTCTGGGCGGGGCGCGCCCGCCGGGCTCCCGCCCGGCGCGGCGAGCCCCGCGCCTGTCCCGCTCCCGATGGCGCCGCCCGGCATGCCGCCTGGGATGGGCCAACCGCCGGGGATGCCACCGGGCATGCCGCCGCAAGGCATGCCGTCGTCGCAGGCGCCGGAGGCGGTCAAGCACTACGACCTGAGCAAAGGCAAGTACGGCGTCACCGTCAGTGTCGGCCAAGCCTACAAGTCGCGCGTCGAGCAGGGGCACGACCAACTCGGGCAACTCTTCCAGGCCGAGCCGAGCCTCTTCCAGATTCTCGGGGACATCTACCTCAAATTCTCCGATTTCCCCGGCCACATGGAAGCCGCCGATCGCGTCAAGAAGATGCTGCCGCCGCAACTGCAGCAGGCCGATCAGGATCCGGCCGCCGCCGCCGCGAACCTGCCGAAACTCCAGGCCGAAAACGAGCAACTCAAGCAGGCGCTCGCGCAGGCGTCACAGGCGCTCGAACACAAACTGGCCGAAACCAAGATGCGCGTCACGAGCGATCTCGAAATCGCCAAGATGGAGAACGCGACCAAGATCGCCGTCGCCCGCATCCAGGCGGCGAAGGGCACGTTGGACGAAGCGCGCGAAGACCAGGAAGAGCGGATCGCGCTCGCCCAACAACAGGCGTTCGACGCGCAGCAGGCGCAGGCCGACCGGCAGCACGAGATGGCGATGGGCCAAGCCGGGCACGTCCAGGCGCTGCAGCAAGCCGACGTCGCGCACGCGCAGGCGCTCCAACAGGGCGCCTTCCAGGCGGCGACCCGCCCGGTCGAACTCCCCGAAGCCTCCCCCGAAGGTCCGCCGCCGCCCGAGGCGATGGGCCAAGGCGTGACAGGGTAGGTCACGCCCATGACGCGCGGCCTCGTGCTCTGGTGGACGGCCGTCGCGGGCGCCGGGCTCTTTCTCTGGTGGGCGTACCGCCGCCGCTAAATCGTATGGGCTCCCATGTAATTGCGTTGGCGTGAACATCTTTGGCAGAGTGACGGAGTTTCCTATGCCGTCTGTCTCAAAGGCCCAGCAGCGCCTCATGGCCGCCGCCGAACATGGCGCCACCTTCCCGAAAGCCGCCGCTCTGCGCGCCACGATGACGCGGCAGCAACTCCACGACTTCGCCGCGGGACCGATGGCCAACAAACCCGCCCGGGCGCCCGGGGACCATCCCCATCGCAACCTTGGCCCCTACCTGCATCCCAAGAAGCGCTAACGCGGGGCCATGAGCGAGTACCAAACCTTCGAGCACGATGGGTTGATTGTCGAGAGCAACCGCGCTTCGCGCGACGAGCTGCGCGCCAGCTTCGGCCTCGACCCGGAGGGAGAGACGCCGCCCGAGGCACCCCCCCTGACTCCGGCAGGCGCCGCTCCGGCCGCGGACGAGGCCGTCCCCCCGCCTGCCGAGCCCGGCGAGGAAGACACCCCCGCGGCGCGAGACGCGCACGGGCGCTTTGCCCCGAAGAAAGACGTCCCGGCGCGCAATCCCGAAAAGCGCATCGATCAGGCGATCGCCCGCCAGCGCACCGCCGAAGAAGCGCGCGATGCCGCGATGCGCGAGCGCGACGAAATTCGCGCCCGCCTCGCCGCCTTGGAAACGCGCGTGGCGCCGCCGCCGCAGGCGCAGGCGCCCGCGCCGCCTCGGCCGCCAGACGACGCGTTTCCCGACTACGAGGCGTGGGCCGGGCAGCAACTGAGTCAGCGGGCGCCGAGTAGCTACGAGGCGTATCTCGACGCCCGCCAGGACTGGCGCGCCGAGGTCCACGCGCAGCGGCAGGCCGCCGCCTCGACCGAGCAGCAACGGCTCACCGCGCACGCGCAGCGCATCGCCCAGGCCAAGCAGCAGATCCCGAACTTCGATCAGTTGGTGCGCGCCGACTTGCCGGTCACGGCCGATGTCCGCGATGCCATTGTCGAGTCGCCCGTCTCGCCGCTCCTCATCCTGCACTTCTCGCAACACCCCGACGACCTTCAGCGCTATGCCCGGCTGACCGCTGCTCAAACGCATCGGGAAATTGGGCGTCTCGAATCGTGGTTGATGGCTGGAGCGCAGCGGAACGGATCCGCGCCCGGCACAGCGTCAGCCGTGGTCCCTAGTGCCGCGAAACCGCCGGGCAAGCCGGTCGGCAGTTCCGCGCCTTCACCCGACCCCACGGCGGTCACCGACGACATGCCTGTCGATGAATGGATCGCGCGCATGAACGAACGAGACCGCAAGGCAGGCCGGAGGTGAACCACGGATGGCCAATCAACTGGCGAACTCAATCTGGGTGACGAAAGAAACCGCCCGCTTCTATGTCAACGATCTGACGGCGCTCGAACACGTCAATCGCACCTACGACGATCAGTACGAACAAGCCGGGGCCAAAGTCGGGAACACGGTCAATGCCCGCCTGCCGCAGCGCTTCATGGTCACCGATGGCCAGGCGCTACAGATGCAGTCGATCCTCGATCAGACCGTCCCGATCACGCTGACGAATCAGAAAAACGTCGCCTTCGGGTACTCGTCCCAGCAAGCGACGACCGAACTCGATCTGATCCGGCAGCGCTACGTGGCGCCCGGCGCCGAAGCCCTCGCCAACGCGAGTGAGGTGCTGTTCTTCAATGCCGTCTATCGCGACGTCTGGGCCGCGGTCGGCACCCCCGGGGTCACCCCGAACACGATCCAAACCTATCTCGCGGCAGGCACCAAGCTCACCGATCTGGCGGCGCCGCTCGCGGGGCGCGTGGCCATCCTCGATCCGCTCGCCATGCAGACGATCGCAGGCGCCGCCTCGGTCATGTTCAACCCGAGCGGGGTGCAGTCGGAGAACTACAAGGAAGGGCAGTTCGCGGGACAGCAACTCGGCGTCTCCGGCTGGTACCAGGATCCGAACCGGCCGGTCCACACGACCGGCAGTTTCACCGCCTCGACGCCGATCGTCAGCGGCGCGGGGCAGACCGGCTCGACCCTCTCGACCACCGGTTGGGCCAGTGGCGCGACCTCGCTCAAGAAAGGGGACGTCTTCACGATTGCCGGGGTCAATGCCGTCAACGCGCTCTCGTATCAGACCACCGGCCGCCTGCAGCAGTTCACGCTGACGCAAGACGCCGTCGACGCGACCGGCGCCATCGCGGCGCTGGCGTTCGCGCCGCCCATCATCACCTCGGGGCAGTTGCAGACGGTCGACGCGGCGCCCGCGGCCAACGCCGCGATTACCGTCTGGTCGGCCAACCCGGTCGGCGGGACGCTCGCGGCGACCCTCTCGCCGCAGTCCTTCGTCTGGCACCCGGACGCGTTCGCGTTCGTCATGGCCGACTTGGCGAAGCCGAACGGCGGCGCCGCGTCGGAGTTTGTCCGCAGCAAGGCGCTCGGTTTCTCCATCCGCATGGTCGAGCAGTACCAGATCACGAGCGACCAGAACCCGTCACGGCTCGACATCTTGATCGGCGCCGCGTCCGTCCAGCCCCGGCTGGCCTGCCGCGTCGTCGGCTAACCGGAAGGGAGACGCGTGATGGCACTCACGGCTACTACGGCGACCTCGGCGATCGGCGTCAATGACATCTCGATCGTCGTCGCCTCGGCGACCGGATTCACGCCGGGCGCGATCGTGCGGATCGATCAGGAAGTCCTCACCGTCGGGCGGTCGTATCCGTCCGGGAATCTCACCGTGCCGGTCCATCGCGGCCAGGACGGCACCGCGACGGCGGCGCATCCGTCGGGCGCCAAGGTCTTGGTCGAGACCGTCGCCGATCTCAACGTCGGCGGCGCCGGGCCGCTGCCGCAGACGACGACGCAGTTCCCGGCCGTGCGCGGGCGCGCCATTAAGAGCTACTCGGCGAGCGGGGCGATTACGTTGCCGACGCCGGGCAGCGACATGGTGGCGTTCCTCAACGGGACCAGCGCCTTGACGATGTCGCTCGCCAATCCCACGGCCGATCAGGATGGCGACGTGCTCTACATCATCGGCAACGGCAAGGCCGCGCACGTCGTCAACTACACCGCCGGGCTCGGCAGCGGCGGCGGCACCCTCGATGCGGGCACGGCCGCGGCGGGGAACCTGTGTGCCGTGCAACTCATGGCGGCGGGCGGCTTCTGGGTCTATGTCGGCGTCCCCTCCGCGACGGGCGCCGCGAACGCGTTCCTCTGGGCCTGAGAGGCGCCTGCACGGGGTCTCGGCCCGTCACGACCCGTGACGGCCGAGACCCTGCCGTCGTCTTGTTTTGAGAAAGCGGTGGCTGCGATGCCAATGGTCATTTCGCCGGAGAGCGAAGCCGGGAAGGAACTCGCGAAGTGGGAGGCGCCGAAGCGCCAGGGCGGGATGCGCTGTGATGGCTATGAAGCCTTTCCCGCCATGCTCTATCGGGCGCATCTGCGAAACGGCAAATGTCGGTGTCTGGTCAATCCGATGACCTATCGGACGGAAGCCGAGCAACTCGACGCCGCCGCCTTTAACACGTCTTGCATACGCATTGTCAAGGACGAAGCCGAGTATCGCCTCGCCAGGGGCTCGGGCTGGTGGGACTCGGCGCAGGCCGCCATCGAGGCGTGTGAACACGAGCAGTTGGCGATCGCCGATCTCGCCGCTGAGCGCGCGTTTCATGATCAGCGCCTGAGTCAGAAAGCGCAGGCCGAAGTCCAGGCGGTTGAGCGCCAGACCGACGAGCATGTGGTGGACGTCGTCCCGGCAAAACCGCGGCGCGGACGGCCGCGGGGACGTCCGTTCCAGAAGAAAGCCGTGCCTGTCACCAGCAGTCATCCGCAGGGAGATCACGATGACCGGGGCTGATACCTACGCCCGCGGCGTTGTGATCACGAAGTCCGACACCGTCAATTACGACAACACGACGGTCTCGGGACCGACCAAGCCGATTCCGTCGCAAGGGATCTATGTCGGCGGCGCGGGCATTGTCGCCGCCGTCTTCGAGGACGGCTCCGTCGTCAACTTCACGGCGGTCTCGGGACAGATCCTGCCGCTCAAGACGATTCGCGTCAACAACACGAATACGACCGCGACCTTGATGGTGGCGCTCTATGTCTGAACCCCTGCCTGTGCCAGACGTGCCGCCGCCGATCTTTCGGCGCACGCTCGATGCGCGCTCCGGGACGCGTCCCGACGAGGCGTAAATGTACTTCCTCCCGCAGGCGAATACGTCGCTCGTGGTCGAGTTTCTGCTCGTCTTGAGCAGCGATCACATTACGGGCGCGACCGGGAAAACGCCGACCGTCACGATCAGTAAGAACGGCGCGCCCTTCGCCACGCCGCAGGGCGCAGTCTCCGAGATCGGCAACGGCCGCTACATGCTCGCGCCATCGCGGGCCGATACCGATACGGTCGGGCCGCTGGCGCTCCATGCGACGGCGGCCGGATGTGACCCGACCGATCGCGACTTTGCCGTCGTCCAGAATCTCAACGCCATCAGTGCGGCGCTCACGCCGAGCACGACCTCGACGCTGACGCTCACCGGCCGCATGCTCATCACCAACGCGTTGCGCCTGCTCGGTGTCGTCCAGCCAAACGACGTCCCGACCCCTGATGACATGAACACCGGGCTCTTTGCCCTCAACGAACTGATCGATAGCTGGGGCGCCGAGCGGCTCACCATGCCCGTTGTCGCGCAGACGACGTATCCGCTGACGCGCGGCGTGGCGCAGTACACCATCGGGCCGGGCGGCACCTGGAATCAGGCGTGGCCGAACACGATCGACGGCGCGCAAGTCGTCTGGACGCAGACCGGGATCGTCTATCGCATTCCGGTGCAAGTCGTCAGCATCGACGGCTGGACGATGGTCAGTCAGCAGAGCCTGACGGCGCCGTGGCCGTGGGTGGTCTATTACAGCCGCACCTTCCCGCTCGGCACGATCAAAGTCTGGCCGGTCCCCGACGGCAGTCAGACGGTGGGGCTCGAAGTCAATACGCCAATGGCCGTCGCGCCTTTTGCCACGCTCGATACGACGTATGCGCTGCCGCCTGCCTATGCCAAAGCGCTGCGCTACGGGCTCGCCGTCGCGATCGCGCCGGAGTATCCCGGCCGCCCGCTCGATCCGCTGATTCTCCAGGGCGCGGCGGAGAGTCTGACGCGGCTCAAAGGCACGAATGTCACGCCGTCGGATCTCGCGACAGACGCGGTGGCGCGGCTCTTCGGCACGCGCCGCGGCAGTTACTCGATCTGGTCGGATGGCCCCGTATGATGAAGTGGCCGGGCTTCATCGGCCCGTCATACCAGTCCCAAAGCGTCCTCGCGGATGTCGAGCGCTGCGTGAACTGGTATCCTGAGCCGGTCGAGGCGCCCTCCGGCAAAAACAAGTACGCGCTCTATCCGACACCCGGACAGCGCGCCTTCTGCACGCTGCCCGCGATCGGATCGCGCGCCCTCTTTGCCATGAACAACCGCATGCATGCCGTCAGCGGCGGCACGCTCGCGGAAGTGTCGGCGTCGGGGACGGTGACGACACGCGGCACCGTCGTGCAGGACACGCAACTGGCGCAGATCGCCTATAACGGCCGGGCGGGGAATCAACTGCTCGTCGCCAGCGGCGGCAACGGCTACTGCCTCGATCTCACCTCGAACACGTTCAGCCAAGTCCTCACCGGGGATTGTGTCCAGGTCGGCATGATCGATGGCTACTTCCTCGCCTTCAACGGCACGCAGTACCGCATCTCATCGCTCAACGACGGCACGACGTGGAACCCGACGCAATTTCAGATGCGCTCGATTGCGCCCGATCCGTGGCAGGCGATGGTGGTCGATGGGCAGCGGCAAATCTGGCTGATTGGCGAGCAGACGAGCGAAGTCCACTACAACGCCAACAGCTTCCCGTTCCCGTTCGCGCCGATTCCCGGCGCGGTGATGAAATTCGGCACGCCCGCGCCGTGGAGCCCGGCCGCCGCCGCCGACAGCATGATGTGGCTGACGCAGACCTCGGGCGGCGCCGGGATGGTGGTGCAGGCACGCGGCTACACGCCGCAGCGCATCAGTACCTATGCGGTCGAGACCGCGATTGCGCGCTATGCGCGCACGTCGCGGATTACTGACGCTGAGTCCCTCGTCTACGAAGACCAGGGGCACGTCTTCTATGCCCTGACCTTCCCATCGGCCAATGCGACCTGGGTCTATGACCTGACGACGCAACTGTGGCACGAGCGTGGCACGTGGAACGCGCCGAGTTATCAGTTCGACCGCTGGCACCCGCGCGTCCACTGCTATGCCTTTGGCCAACACCTCGTCGGCGAGACCGCGACCGGTGTGTTGAGCACGCTCGATACGACCATCGGATCGGAAGTCGATCAGAGCGCCATCCGGCGTGTTCGCATCGCGCCTGCGCTGGCGGCGCAAGGCGAGCCGCTCTACTTCGGCGAACTGGAGGTCTATCTGCAGACCGGGCTCGGCCTCACCACCGGCCAGGGGCAGCGGCCGATCGCGATGCTCCGCACCAGCGATGACGGCGGCCAGACCTGGGGCAACGAACGGACATGCGGCGCCGGGCCGATGGGCGCCTTTGACACCCGCGTCTTCTGGACGCGGCTCGGCCGCTCCTATGACCGCGCGATCGAACTGTCGGTTTCCGATCCGATCCCGTGGCGCGTCATCGACGCCTGGATGACGGTCGACGG
>Ga0307472_100000026_pt1 | contig 41238 bp, 69 predicted proteins | sample atmos_gasesAM5C__2_FD_204582 | JGI IMG/M metagenome (GOLD analysis project Ga0307472, IMG submission 204582) | Hardwood forest soil microbial communities from Morgan-Monroe State Forest, Indiana, United States - atmos_gasesAM5C_05 | ecosystem: Environmental > Terrestrial > Soil > Temperate...
GGGTCGGCACGATCCGCTAAATGCCTGTCACCAGGGGTGAACAGGGACAGGCGAGGGGCGGCTACAAGCCCAAGACCAAGCCTAAGCCCAAGCCTTCCCCCGTCCCCAGGTCGAAGCCTGTCTCTGCCCCTCGTACCTCGACGACGCGCGCTCCGGCGCGCGTCACGCCGGCCCCTGCCCCGACATCGCCCGGTGACCCGGCGGTGGCCGCGATCCAGCGCAAGCTGCGCGCTCACGGGCTGAAGGTGACTGTCGACGGCATCCCCGGCCCGGAGACCGACGCCGCCATCGCGGCGTACAACGCGCGGCTCGCGCGCAAGCGTGTGAACGTCATCAAAACACAGGTGACCGAGCCGGAGCCGACGGTCAGGACGCCGCCTCCCCTCCGGCCACTGCCGGCGGGTGTGATCAAGACACAGTTCGCCGAGCCGACGGCACCGACGACGGTTGCCACCTTGCCTGTCCCGGCTCGTCATAGCGGGTCGGCGCTCGCAAGGTATGAGCCGTTCGATCCGAACGCGCTTGGAAACATTCCTGGCTTGCAGCCGCACCGCGTGTACGCCGCGACGCCTGACCTTCGTACCTCACAAGACAAGTTGATCGGTGAGCTCACCGGCACGTTCCTCTCCGACCCGCTCGGCGTGCTTGAGCTCGGCAAGTCGGCGGTGCATCTGGCGAAACATCCGTCGTTCGGCGCGGCAGCCGGGACAGCTCTAGCGGGGGTCGGCCTGGTGCCGTTCCTGCGCGGTCCTCGCGCGGCTGCGCGTGTGGTCAGCGCACTCCGCGAAGGACGGGCGTTCGACGAGGCTGTCAGGGCCGGGGCGGCGTCGTTTGGAGAGCGCGGCCCGATCGCGACGGCACGCGAGAGCGCCGCCTTGAAACAGATGAAACGGGACGCGATGCCTGTGTTGGAGAACGATCCGACCCGCAGAGTGATCTTCGATCAGATCGACCAGGCGGGGCTCCCGGAAGCACACGCCGTGAGACTGAAGAACGATCTCGACGAGGCTGCTGTTCGCCACGCCGATGCTGCCGCCAAGCGTTTCAAGGGTCCCGGTTCGCTGGCCGACCGCCGCGCCGCGCACGCCTCCTCCTACTACGAGCACATCAACCCGGTCGACCCGCTCCCGCGCGCCAATGCTCACATCCCGCAGGTCGTCTACCCGGAGAAGACGCAGGCGGCGCGGCTCAGATCGAAGGTGAAGCCGCGCAAGGGCGCCGCTACCGGGGTCCCGACGACGCCCGACCTGCTCGCCAGGACTGCGGATGGGACCGAGTTCAAAATCGCCGGGAACATCACCCCGGAGGACTGGGTGCAGCGCGTGCAGGCGGTGATCCCGAGCGCAGCTGCACGCGACAACCTCGCTCGCTGGTACGAGCACTACGAGCCGATGTTCCGCAAGGCGTTCAAGAAGGATGCCGACGCGGTGATGCGCGGCTTCGCCGTCTCGCAGGCGAATGCCTCCCCGTCGAGCGGCCTCGCCGCGGTGCTCAAGGTGATGGACAAGCTGCGGCGCGGCGAGCAGATCGGGCCGCGCGAGATTTCGGTGGTCGCTCAGTCGATCGGCAAGGCGGTCGAGGACAAAGAGATCGACAAGTTCGTTGCTGCCAAGCTGTCCGACTTCGTCGACTCGCTGGCCGGGAAGAACACACGTACTTGGATGGGCGACGTCACCGAGGCGGGTTCGCCGACGGCGGTCGATATACATGCGATCCGCGACCGCGGCTTTATCGACAAGAAGTTGCGCGCGAGGATCGAAGCGCTCGGTGCGAAGCACGGCAAGGACTTCAAGATCGAAGGCAGAGGGACCGCGACCGGTCCGTTGTACGAGCGGATCTCGGAGTGGTACCAGGAGATCGCCGACCACCTGAACGCGATGGACGGCGGCAAGGGTTTCGACGGTCGCAGCAACTGGACGCCCGCGCAGGCCCAGGCGCTCGGTTGGTCGACGATCCAGATGGCGCACGGCGTGGTGCCGGAAGGTTTCGCGGAGGCGTTCGCTAACAACACGCGCGCGATCACGTTCGAGTTGACGCACGGCCCGCTCGGCCTCGGCAACGACCTGACGCAGGCCCAGACACGCCAGGTCGCACAGACGATGCGGGACGCCGCGGTCAGGCTTGCCGACGACACCGAGGGGATCTGGCTGCGCGACGTTTCGATCGGCGTCGGCGGCTGGGAGCAGGGCACCAACATCAACCTGACGCTGCGCGTGCTCGGCTCGGAGGAGTCGGTGCAGGCGGCGTTGACCCGTTACGCGCAGGCCTTCGACCAGGAGTGGGTGCAGGCGACCCGCGAGGTGTCCGGCAAGAAAGCAAGGGCGACGCTCCTGATCGACTCGCCGAAGTTCCGCGACCCCCGGACGCGCGCACGCTTCTTCAAGGCGCTGAACAGAATCGAGCCGAGGCTCGAAGGCTTCATGGACTACGATGTCGACGGCGTTCCGGCGCTGGCGATTCGGACCGGGAGCCCTTCAGTCTCTCCGAAGACTGCCGATAAGTTCATCAACCGTTACAGAGCGGCTATTGAGCAGGCCGAAGCTGAGACGGGAATCGAAGTCAGCGGTTCCGTCCGGAACATGGAGATGCTCACAGGAGGTCAGCACGGTGAAGTTGCGCCCGTACAAACACTCGCCGGAAGTGGAGGAGGGCTCGCTAGAGGTGCCCTGGACGATCCACTTGCCGCTCAAATCCGAGGCGAGCTCGAAGCCGCAATCGAACGAGCCCGAGGACCAGCAGAGCCCGGAGCAGCCGGCCCCGTAGAGCCGGAACAGAAGCCGCCGGGGATTCTCCGGCGTCTGATGGTCGAGGAGAAGGGCGCGTTCACGCCTGGGGCTGAGCCGGGGAAGCCGCGTCCGCCTGACGAGACGCTCGCGACCCCGTTCGAGCCGGTCTCCGATCTGACGCCCGAGGAGCAGGTTCAACAGGGAGTGCGCGGCGCTCGGTCGCAGTACGGCAAGCAGAAGGTGCTGCGCAGCGAAGAGAGGAGGCAGCGCGCCGAAGAGCTGGACAAAGCTCTGCGCTCGGTCGCTGACCCTGACGAAGCGAGAGCAGCCGCGGCGGACGCGATGCGTGGGGAGCTCCCGAAGATCGACTTTCAGGGGCTGTCGACGCTGAACGCCGACTCGCTCAAGTACCTGAAGACGTACGTGAAGAACTCCGACCTGCTGCTCCCGTACCAGAAGATCAACCTGATGGACGCGCTCGACAAGGCGGTCAGGGGCCGGGTGCCGACTCCGTACGAGATGAGGCTGATCGACCACGTCTTTGGGAAGAACACCGCGATGGGGATCGCGCAGACCGCCGGCAACGGCTGGGATGTCGCGATCAACATCCTCAACATTCCCAGGTCTCTGCAGTCGACGCTCGACCTGTCGGCGGTCGCACGGCAAGGGCTGGTGGCACTCTCCTCACACCCGTACTTGGCGGGACGGGCGATCCCGAAGATGCTGCGCGCGGCGCGCAGCCCCAAGTACTACGACGAGCTGATGAGGGGGATCGAGGAGGACCCGGTGTACAACCTCGCGCTCGCCGGCCACGTCTCCTTCACCGACCCGTCCGAGTACGGCTCGCTCGCCGCCCAGGAGGAGGCGTTCGGCTCCGACTACGCGGCTCGGATCCCCGGCTTCGGCCATCTGATCAAGGGCTCGTCGCGCGCCTACACCGGCTTCCTGAACAAGGTGCGGATGGATCTCTTCAAGAACCAGATCAGGATCGCCCAGACCGCAGGCAGGAACATCCAGGACGAGGAGTTCCTGAAGGAGATCGGCAAGGTGGTGAACGCAGCGACGGGACGTGGGACGCTGCCCGAGCGGATCGAGGACTGGGCCCCGGCGGTGAACGCCGTCTTCTTCTCGCCGAGGCTGATGATGTCTCGCATCCACTATCTCGACCCGACTTGGTATGTGCGTCTCGGCCGGGGCCTCCCTCCCGGAGCTCGCCGGCAGGTTCGGATCGAGGCCTTGCGTGGACTGTTCGCCACGGTGGGGGCGGTCAGCGCAGGGCTTTACCTGTTCTCGCGCATCCCCGGCGTGGAGGTTGGCTCGTTCGACAAGGACCATCCGTTCGGCGACCCGCGCAGCGCCAACTGGGGCAAGCTGAAGATCGGCAACACGCGCATCGATCTGGCCGGCGGCTTCCAGCAGTACGTCCGTCTGGTGGCTGTGCTGGTGACACAGACCAAGGTGTCCTCGACGAGCGGCAAGAAGACGAAGCTGGGGACGGGCAAGTTCGGATCGCAGGACACCGCCGATGTGCTGATTGACTTCCTGCGCGGCAAGGCCGCACCGTCGATCGGGCTCGGCCTGAACGTCGCCTCGGGGAGAAACATGATCGGCGAGTCGGTCGCGCGCGGGCCACTGCCTGAGGCGGCATGGAGTATCGCCAGGACGAGCTTCATCCCGCTGATCCTTCAGGACACGGCAGACCTCTACAACGACAGGCACGGCGGCATCAACGGCCTCCTCTGGGCGCTCGGCGGCTACGGGCTGGGCGCGTTCGGCCTCGGCCTGCAAACCTACGGGCCGAAGGTCGAGACAGGTGGCGGAGGCGGCGGCGGCGGAGACGAGTCATACCCAGGCTCCGGCTCCGGCGGCGAGTCATACCCCGGCTCTGGCGGCGGGGGTGAGTCGTATCCCGGCTCCGGAGGCAGCGGCGAGTCGTACCCCGGTGCCCCGTGAGCGCAGACCCTTACCGCGCCGCCGCGAGCCGCACCGCCAACCGCTACGGCATCCCCGGCAAGCTGTTCGAGCGACTGATCACCCAGGAGTCAGGCTGGAACCCAAAGATCCAGTCGTCTGCAGGGGCCATCGGGCTCACCCAGCTGATGCCGGCCACCGCGGCCTCGCTGAAGGTCAACCCGCTCGACCCGATCGCGAACCTGGACGGCGGTGCCCGCTACCTGCGCCAGCAGTACGACCGCTTCGGCTCCTGGCGTCTCGCGCTCGCCGCCTACAACGCCGGCCCCGGCCGTGTCGCGGACGGCAGCTGGCAGCAGATCCCCGAGACGTCCAACTACGTCAGGTCGGTGATGGGCAACGTCACCTACAGGAGCGTGCCGGCGCCGCGCACCGACCAGACCGTGACGCCGCCGCCGCGCACCCCGACCGTGCCGATGCCGCCACGTACCAGCCCTGCACTTCCGAGCGACGCGCTCTGGGGGACAGACCTGGTCTCCAAGGCGGCGTTCGAGAACTTGGGCAAGATCGCCCGAGGCTGGAAGCCATCCTCGACGTTGGCCGACCTGGTCGCAGCCTCACAGGTGCCCGTGTCAACCGCGACGGTGCCGGCAGAGACTGCCTCGATGCCGTCGTCGCCGAGCAAGGTCCCCACCACGCCGTCCCAGCCGACGCCGCCGAGTTCCGGCAAGCTGGGCAAAGTGATCACCGCTCCTGGCGCAGACCGCAGCGGGGTGCGCACCCATCAGGCGGTCAGGGACTTTGTCGCCAAGGTCGCAGGCGTGTACGGCTCGCCGCTGACGATCACCACCGGCACCAACCACAACCAGTACGTGATCGGCACCCACCGCCAGTCTCAGCACTGGACGGGCGACGCAGCCGACATTGCCTTTGGCCACGGGACAGGCTCGGACAACGTCGACCCAGCGCTGACGAAGTTGGGCCAGGATGCTTTGATCGCTGCCGGCGCAGACCCCGAGTGGGCTCGTAAGCAGACCGGCGGAGCGTTCAACATCGGGGGCCACAACATCCTCTTCAACACCTATGTCGGAGGCAACCACTACAACCATCTCCACGTCGGTGTCTGACACAGGCAGCAAATAGCGTCTGAATTTTGGGTGAATGTGTGTTCAGAAAAGTTGACACACGATGTCTAGACATAGATGATCAGTGACGAGATGCTCGGCTGGCCCAGGGAGACTTGGGCTGGGTGTGCAGATCAAACTGGTAGCTGAGGCCTCCTTCGGGGGGCCTCGGCGTTTCTGTGGGCTTGGTCACTTTGGTCACCGCTGGTCACTTACCTGCCCATTGGTCACCTGTCCAGGCATGTCAGTAGCCTGACGCCCTAGGGGGATTTGGCTTAGGCAAGCCATGTCGTCCCTCTGGTAGGTCCCGCGAGCGACTTTCGAGACCGCCGCATTCGACCGCTCTGCCACCCCTCCGAGCCTGTATTTAAGCCAAACCGCCTTCGGGCTGAATGTGGTTATACACAGATTCCGGCACCTTCACTGGTCACCGCTGGTCACCTTCTTGGTTCCGAGCACAAAAAAGCCCGCCCCCGGAGGTGGGGACGGGCTCGTCGATGGTGTGCTGCCGTCGACCGGTGGAGCCTATGTCACAGCCCTGGTGCCTGCCAGACCCAGAGCCCGTGCGGCGTCTTGTGCCCGATCGTGCGCAGGATCAGGCGAGTGCGCTCCACGTCGAGACCCGTGCACTTCGCGACCGTTCGAGCCTGCCGCGGGACAGGCTCCCCGCTCAGAAAGCGCTCGACGCGAGCGACATCGAGACGCCATTGCGCTTCGATTTCCCGACGGCGCTGTGTTGCGCATTCGGGACACACGTCGAGCCCATGAACGACGGTAATGTTGACCCGTCTTTTGCCGCAGCTTTGGCAGTGGTAAGCCTTCGCCATCACGCCTCCTCGGCAGGCGTTCGCATCTTGAGATGGACGAGCGCGTTGCCGGTCACCTCGACCTCGCCCATGTTCAAGTAGGAGAGGTAGCTGCCGCAGCCGAGGCAGAAGTCGACGCCGCAGGAGCGCTCCCGGTTGGCGTCCTCGGGGACGTAGACGATCAGGACGCCGCCGTCGGTGTCGCAGTCGGAGCAGATGTAGAGCCACCACTTCATAGCCATCACGCTGCCAGCGCTGCCATGCGCTTGCTGTGGTTCTCGCGGTCGACGAAGTGCACGTAGACCTCGCTCACGACCTTCGGGCTGTTGCCGAGCGCGAGCGCGACCTCCTCGATCGAGGCGCCGTTCGTGAACAGCCTGGTCGCGAACGAGTGGCGCAGGAAGTGGGACTTGATCTGGCGCTTGATCCCGGCCCGTTTCGCAGCCTGACTGATCTTGCGCTGCACGAAGTTCGACGAAAGCGGCGTCTGCTTCAGCGACGGGAAGAGCAAGCCCTCCTCCTGCAGCCAGCCGGCCTCGAACCCTTCGGTGATGTAGGTGTCGAGGATCTCGCGCGCGTCCTGCGAGAGGACGACGTAGCGCGTGCGCACGCCCACCTCGCCGAGGCGCCCCTTCAGCGTCCCGAACCACGTTCTCGGGTCGTTCGTGGTGAAGCCGAAGGCAATCTGCTTCGTCACCTTGAGCGAGCCGTACGGGCCGTAACGGGGGCCGTCCACGATGTCGATGACCAGCAGCCCGAGAGCCTCGTTGATGCGCAGGCCGGTGCGGTGCATCGTCTCCACGATCGTCTGGCGCTTGCGCCCGTCGTCCGCCCTGCGCTGCTTGGCCGGCGCGAGTTCGGCCACGATCAGGTCGCGCTCCTCGTCGGTGATGATGTGCTCCTCGTCGAGCGGGATGTTCAGCGGATCGCCCTTCTTCTTCTCCCACCTGCGCTTGCGCACCGAGCGCACCGGGTTGTCGGTGCGGTAGCGGGTGGGTGCTTTCGTGAACGAGTCGAACATCACCCCGAGCGCCGACTTCGTCTTGCGCAACATCGAGTAGCTGAGCGGCTTGCCGGTGCGCGGCGAGATGTACTCCTCCGCGCGGTCGAGGATGCGGTCGATCAGCGCGGCGTCCACGTCGGTCACGCGCTGTCGTGCGAGCAGGTCCTCGGAGAAACGCCAGACATCCCTGTGCACGGCGAGCGTGCCGTCCTTCAGCGTCTCCTCTGCGAGCCTGAGGAACTCCTCGCGCGCGGCCGGGATGCGGATCGTACCGTCGAGCTTGGTCGGCTCCGCGCCCACCTGGGCCCGGTAGCGGCGCAGCGCCTCGTCGTAGTCGCGCGTGCGCAGCGAGACAGGCTTGCGCTTCCCGTCGACCTTGCGGACGATGTAGTAGATCCCGTTGCGCGTGAACATCCACTTCACGCCTTCGACGGGGACGAACTCGTTGCCGGGTCCGAGGTCGACGACCTCGTCCGGCGCGACCAGCCGCAATGCTGGTTCAGCCATGACTTCCTCCTGTTGGATTGCTTCCCGCCGGGTGACTAGTCCAGCGGTCTGAGGTGACCAGTGTACCCGCGTTCGCCTCCCTCGTTCGGGTGGTCTTGCCGGGGCTGATCGCACCAGCCCCGGCCCAGCCTCCCAGCGAGCCTGCTGTCCTTCCCCTTCACCCGCTATCCGTCCGCACCGTCGAGCCCACCATCCGCCGCGCCGTCCTGCGTGCCCATCCGACGCTCCACCCGCCCTACCTCCCTCTCAGCCGTTAGCCCATCCACCCTTCCCCCTTCCCCGACTGTCTCTGGGCAGCCCAGCCCTCGGACTGAGCCACCCACAAACACCCGCCCACCAGCCAGCCGACCTACGCTCCCTCCTGCCCCCCGGTCCTCCGGCTCTCCTTGGCCCCAGCCAACCTGCCACCCAGCGATCCGTTCTTCCATCGATCGAGCCAGCCCGCCATCCCCGCCAACTTGCCGACTCGCCGTCCAGCCAGCCGCCTCCCCGGCCGTCCGCTCGTCACCACTTGATCGGGACAGGCTCCGAGAACGCCTCGACCGAGAAGCGCCCCGCGCCGAAGGTTGTGTTGTCGCCGATGCCTTTCACCAGGCCGGCTCTGTTGACGATCACCAGCACATCACCGGGCCGGATCAACTCCGGGGCCAGGATCTGCAGGTGGAAGGAGGCACGCCAGCCGGGGTTCAGGATCGGCCGGCGGCGCGGCCCGAAGCGTCCGTTCGCATAGCGAGCGATCCGCACGTCGATCTCGTCCCAGGTTTTCACCCCGAACGAGACGTGGTCTTCGGCGAGGCTGAACGACTCCGCGATGAACGGTCCGGCGCTACGCCGCCCGGTCTTCGACGGGTCGGGCGAGTAGCGTCCAGCTGCGACCATCGCCTTCGTCATCTGGGTGGCCGGGAAGGCGAGCGTGCCATCGTCGACTCTCCAGACGAGGGATTCGTAGTCGGTTTCCTTGCGCGCGCGCGAGCCGGGTGCGGAGCTCTCGCGTAGCTCCCAGTTGTCCATGTCGGGCCGGGAGAAGAAGTACGGCTTGACCCCGGCGATCTCGATGTCGAGCGCGTATGGGAGCTCGAAGTCTCCGAACAGCTCGGCGGGTCCCAGCGCGGTGGTCGCGCTGCCTACGAGCACTTTCTTGGTGCGTTTCGTCGTGGTTGCCATCCTTGGATTGCTCCTTCTGTTTTGAGGTGCGGTGTGTCCTTCCCTTGATAGGTAGGCCGGTCGGGCAAGCGCGGCGGACGCGCGGCCTATGGAGCCGAGACTTCACCTCACCAGCCGTCCCACTGCTTGCGTTCTTCCGCCCCCACTCGCCTGGGCCGCTCGCACGCGCGGTGCCTGTCTGTCTGGTCCGCTGTCGGCGCGAGTGCCCCGGCTCACCGCTGCCGGTAGTGCTCACCTATGCTTACGGTGCCCCCGGCGAAAGAAACTGGTGTGTGACACTCACTCGGGTTTTCAATGGGGGCAACCTTTCTAAATCACCTGGCCTTTCTGGGCGGCGGCTCGACGTTGCGCTTGTAGCCGTCCCACTCCTCGAAGAGGTTCATCCGCTTCTCGCGCCAGAACCGTCGTTGTTGGGCGCGTGAGCGCAGCGCGCGGAGTGCGAGGCGCTGTTCGTACGAGAGGCCCATCACTGCTCGACCTCGCAGCGGCAGTGCCCGTCGAGCGCGGGAGGCCAGCCGCATTCGGCGCAGACCTCGATCTGGTGCGGCGGACCACACTGTGGGCAGTCGATGAGCACGGCGTCCGGGTGGCGTTCGCGCCATGCCTCTTTCAGCGAGAGCATGTCCCCGAGGCTTTCGGTCATGCCGTCTTCACCATCTGGGCGATCTCGCGTGCGTGGGTGATGTCGCCGTTGCAGGCGATCGTCAGTCGTGCGAGCTGGATCGGCGTGACGGCGCAGCGCAGGGTGGCGGTGATCCGGTCGAGGTCGCGGTCGGTCCAGCAGTACACCTCGCAGCCGGCGGAGGCGAGGCGGTCGAGCCAGCCCTGCTGGTTGACGTCCGGCTTGTTCGGCGCGATCTTGAGCTCGGCGTAGAGGAGGCGCTCGCGCACCAGGGTGAGGTCGGGGAAGCCTTTGCCGTCGGCGCCGACCGGGGTGCGCCACTGTGTCTTGCCGTCGCGCGGGACGGGGAGGCGGTGGAAGCGTGCGACCGTCCAGCCGTATTCGTGCGCGAGCTTGATCACATGCTTCGAGAACTCGGCCTCGGTGCGGAACAGCTTCTCGGTCACGGCAGCGCCCCCTGGTCGCGTAGCCAGTTCTCGTACTCGGCGTTCAGCTCGTCGCAGCGGCGCTGCGCGCGCGCCTCCGCGCTGTAGCCGCCTCCGCCGCGGCCGGGGTACTCCTCGACGACGTGGTAGCCGACGAGCCGGTCGTGCACGTACCAGATCTCCGGCGCCGGTCGTTCGCGGCTGCGGGAACTGGTCACGCCGTTCGAGCCGGAGATCGGCCAGCCGGTGACCGAGCCCACTGAGTAGCGGGGGAGCACGGGCTCGCTCACTTCTCCACCTTCAAACATTCATGGCGCTGCAGATCCGCCGGCAGCGGCTTCTCGCAGTCGAGCATCGTCAGCACCGGCTGTCCGAACGCGGCCCACCAGCGCACGGTGGCGCAGTCGGCCAGGTGGGCCTGCACCTTGCCGTCGGGGAGCTCGACGAGCGCGTAGTCGCGGCTCATCCGCCGACCCCTCTGATCGCGTCGAGGAAGCGCTGCCCGTCCTGCAGGCAGTACGTCATCGACGGGACGAGCGTGTAGTACCGAGCCCCCGAGTCGCCGCCGACGCCGAGCAGCACGCCGATCTCACCGACCAGCGTGTCGAGCACGTTCGCGCCGTCCTCCACCGTTTCGTCCGGCACTCGGACAGTCCACGTCTTGCGATTAGAGCGACGACGCCCCACCGGAGGAGCAGCGGGACGTCGTCGCTGTTGCTGCCCACAAAACGGGCAGTGTTCCGACCCCTGGGGGCCAGGAGCTCGCGCCGCGAGCGTTTCAGGGGTCGGAGGCTGGGGCTCAAGCGGACCGACGGGGTGGTAGTGGATCGTGTTGCCTTCGGAGAGCACGTCGCACCACTGGAACGTGTTGTCGGCGATTGCCCAGCGGATCGCCGCCCGGTGACCGCCCACCATGCCGGTGATGTCGTTGTGACACTCGACGCAGAGCCCGGTCAGGTTGCCGACGACGGCGCCGTGCAGCTCCACCCACGGGTAGTCGCCGTTCAGCTGCGAGCGGCGCACGATGTGATGCGCGTGCTCGGCGATCCGGTGGCACTGCGGGTTCGAGCAGTACGGGCCGACCGTGTACTTCGGTCCCTGGTGGCCCTTCAGATCCCAGGTGTCTGTCGCCGGCAGCGTCACAGGCGTCCCTGCCAGAGCGCCTGGGGGCGCGCGTGGTTGATCCCACGGTGGGCTTGGCGGTAGAGGCCGGTGTTGTAGGCGACACCGTTGCTGCCGAGCCGCCGCATCACCGGCCCGAGCACGCGCTTCTCGCGCACCACCATCTCACCGACGGCGTCCCAGACATCATCGCCCGTGAACGGCTCGCCCGAGAGCGCCGAGGTTCGTGCCAACTGGCAGGCGACCTCGTACAGCACCTCGGAGGAGATCGGGGAGTGCTCGGCCACCTGACGCATCGCCTCGTCGCGCAGCACACGGCCATGCGCGCGGCCTTCGAGGCGGTGGTCGAGTTCGAAGTCGAAGCCGTATTGCGTGTACTGGTCGAGGTCGAGCCCGCTCACCAGCGGTTCCTCCACGTTTCCAGCGCCCAGTCGCAGATGATCAGGAAGATCAGCACCCAGGCGACGATGGCGGCGATCGCGTAGACCATCACTCCTCCCACGCCGGACATGTCGGTCGGAAGCCGCAGAAGTCGCAGGCCCACGTATGCCACCTGCCGTGCGTCGGCCAGGGGTCGTCGGGGCCGTAGATGTCCATGTACAGGTTCGCCTCGGCCTCGATCGCGCGCATCTGCTCGCGCATTTGGGCGCGCTCGATCGGCGTCGGCTGCACCAGCAGCGCCTCAGACTCCAGTGGCGTCACGATCGTTGGCGTGCCTGTCGTGTACGTCTCGTCGCGGTTAAACGTGCTCGTCGCAGACAGCGAGTGGAACTCGACCGGCTTGCGCTTCGCCTCTCCGTACACGGCGGCTTGGATCCGCCACGATTCCTTCGGCTTCATTTGCTTGCGCTTGCCGGTCTTCAGGTCGATCACGCTCGCCTCGCGTTCCACGTCGAAGCGCCCGACCACTGGCAGTGCGAGCCCTAGGTCGATCTCCACCATCGTCTCGACGGCGAGCGGCTGGATCCGCTCGGCAACCTTGTGCTGGTAGGCGGCGAGGATTACCTTGCCGCGGTTGCGCGTTTCCTCCGGACCGGTGTCCCAGACGATCTCGGCGTTCGCCTTCTCCTGCTCGTCGACCAGCACGCGGATGAAGCCTTCGTCCATGTACCAGTTGAGGAGTTCGGCGAGCGGTAGGTCTTCGTGCGACTCGATCTTCTGGCTGAAGTTGAGTTCGATCCCGGCGTGCACGGCGGTGCCCATCACGGGCGCTTCGGCGGGACGCTCGCGGCGGCCCTTGATGTAGCGCTGCTGCCACTGGTACGGGCAGCGTCGGAACATGTCGAACGACGACGGGCTCCAGTGGTCGATCGGCAGCGTGCCCGGTTCGAGCGCGTCGAACTGCTGCTCGATCAGCTCGCGGGGCGGGGCGTACATCGAGAGGTCCAGCGTCACCGGTAATCCACCCCGTCGACCGTCGGGCCGCGGGTCTTCGCCGCCTCCCAGATCGTCTCCTCGCCTGAGACCGGGAGCATGTGCACGTAGATGTCCCATTCGGGCGGGCCCTCGCGGGAGCGCCGATAGGCGCCGAGCGGGAAGTCCCAGGACGGCTTCGCGCCGACGGGCCGGTACGGGAGCCCCTTCAGCCCGAGCAGCCACTCCGCGAGCTCCGGATTCTGCGTGATCACGAAGACGTGGTGCTCGCGCATCCGGAAGACCTTCCCGTCCATCGCCTTGATCCGATCGAGGAACTCGGCGGCGGTCGGGAGCGCTGCGTCGGCCGGCGAAGGAACGTGCTCGCTCACGCTCACCCGTGCTCCTCGGCCTCGGCGAGCACCTCGCGCAGCAGATCGAGCGTGATCGTCAGATCGCCCCGCTCGATGCCTCGCGGCAACGACTCGGCCAGAGGTTGGAGGTAGGCGATGGTGCGTTCGACGGCGCCGATCTGGTGGGGGGCCAGGGCGAGCATCAGTACGGGATGTCGTCGGCTTCCTGTGACGGCGATGGGGTTGAGGTCAGCCATTCCGCCCAGGCGTGCGCGATCCGCTTCTGCGCCTCGAACGTGCGCTGGTTCTCGGGCATCAGCGGCATCGTCTCGACGGCCAGCTTCGCCCCGACCGAGAGCGCGATCCTCCAGGCCGTCTGCGGGTCGGTAGGTCGCTGCGTCTCGGTCACGACCGGGATCTGCGGCTGTTTTTCCGCGAGCGACCCGGCCTGCTCGTAGTAGCGGTTCATGTAGAACGTTCCCGGCTGGTGCGGGTTCGCGTTGCCCTGCTTCTCGGTGAAGTCGATCAGTGCGAGCGAGCCGATCAGGCGCGCAGCCTCGTTGGCCTTCTCCTCGATCTTCGTGTCGAGGCGCTTGACGCGCTCGTCGTCGGTCGAGATCCGGTACCAGCCGGTGCCGGCGTCCTGCTCCACCTTGGTGATGCGTGCCTCGATTGAGGGCATCATTCGTCCTCCTTGTCGCCAGTCAGGAGAAACCCCGGAGTCACGCGCAGGAAGGAGGCGAGGCCGCGCAGCGGCTCGCCGAGGTACGGCTCAGCCTCGTCCGCCTCCCAGCGCTGGATCGTGCGCGAGGTGACGTGGACCGCTCTCGCGATCTCCTGTTGTGAGTAGCCCTGGCCGATCCGGAGTTTTCTCATTCTCTGTCCTAAATGCCCGTCGCCGTTTTCGGTGCGAAACGGCTTGGTTTGCCTGCAATTCACAGGGAAAACTCCAGCACAGAGCAGCACGACAAGTAAACGACATCTGCACGACAACTTCTTAACAAAGCGTCGTTTTACATTCCTTTCCCAAGTCTCAACTCTCACCTCTACGGGTTACAACTTGCGTCCCGTGAGGGGGAGGAGAAGGGGGCGGATCGAGCTCCCGGTGGTGCCCCGTGGGCCCGGTCAACGCCCCCCAGCCCCAGCCGCAGGGGCGCGCAGACAAACTGGTAGGCCATGACCTTCTCACCGTCGATGTCAGGAGGCAAGGTCCGCCGGCCTGCGGTTCAGCGGAAAGAGCGGGGAAATGTTCGAGGGGTCGTACTTGACCCTGGTCGTGCGGTCGGAGTACCGTTTCCTACATCGGCAGGCGTGACCCGATGCTGTTCACCCTTGAGCAGTTCTTCAAGCTCAACTTCCGGGTCGGGATCGTCGAGGCTGACGTGAACGACCCGCACGTCGCGCTGACCGTGAACGACAACCTGTGCAGGTTCTTCGACCGCAGTCGCGAGGAGTTGATGAGGCCGGGGATCTTCGCGAGCATCTCCGACCCCGACGATCTGGAGCGCGAGGAGCCGATGATGCGTGCCCTGCTCGGGGGGGAGCGCGACAACTACGGGCTCGTCAAGCGCTACACACGCCCCGACGGCGAAACCATTCGGGGGTATGTGAACGTTGAACTGATACGTGACGAGGGTGGCGATCCGGCAAAGACGGTCGGCATGGTCGTCGAGGTGAGAGACCTCGATGATCTGCGCGATCTGCTACTGCAGCGTCAGCTGCTCGCGCAGGCGCTCGTCGAGGCCGACACGAAGCTCGCGCTCGCGGCGCTGCGGATCACCGAGGAGGAGCACGTCACCCGGCGCAAGCTCGCGCACGACCTCGGCGTCGGGATCTCCACCGTGCAGGGCTGGATCGACCGTGGGCGTCGCCTGAGATAGCATCCGGCCCAACCAGGAGCCCGTGCCTGCGAGCGGAGGACCATGCCGCCGAACCTCGCAGACAGGGTGCACCGTGTTCGGGTGCTGCTCGACACGCTGAACGATCCGTATCCGACCCCCAAGGGCCACCTTCGACCAGACGCAGGACCGGCACCGTCGCGCTATGTGCCCTGCCTCACCTGCCAGCGGCAAGGCTGGCTGAAACGGCGCGGCCGGCTGATCCTCTGCCTCGCCTGCGACGGGACCGGCGACCGCCGCCGCCGGCACGACGAGGAACCCTGGGACGCCTACCTGAACGTGCCCCTAGGAGACGCTGAGCCGGTCGCACGGGAGCCGATGAGCCTGCGGGCGATAGAGGAGCAGGTGGCAGAGCAGGAAGGCCGCTACGAGGCTCTCAGCTACGGCTGGGAGCGTCTGCAGCGCGCCTACCAGGCCCACGGCTCCTACCGCGAGCTGCGCCGTCAGCTGGAGTGGTTGAGGGCCAGTGCGCCGCGGCGGCACCGTCTGGTGCGCACCGTTCTGATCGAGCACGAACCCCGCACGCTCGACGCTCGCGCCGCGCTCGACTTGGAGCTGGGTGTCGTCGCGCTCGCGCTCCGGATGCGCTCGGTCCGCGTCCCGCCGTGGCTGATGGAGCACGCCGCCGCCGACGAACGGCAACAGACGATCGCCGCGCTCGCCGCGCTCGGGCTCCGGGCCGGCGAGATCGCACGTCGGCTCGGGATCCCGAAGGAAGTGGTGCGGCGACGGCTCAAAGGGGTGCCGATGCGAGCGGTAGACTCTGGGCAGGCTGGAATCCCCCTCGGGGCGATGTGAGGCCCATGGCTCGGGGGCGCAGCCTGCGCCCTGATCCTTCTCCTCTACTAGAGACCCGGTGCGTGGTTGCAGCTGCCCGGATCGCCTGGGTACAACTCCTCTCTGCAGTCGCTGCGATAGATCGGCCCGGTGTCGTCGTTACCGTTGTGCGTGTGGCTGATCTGGATCGCCAGCGCTCCGACGGCGACGGCGAGCAGCAGGATCGCTGCGGCGAGCACCGCGACGATCCACTTCACGCCGCCACCTTCTTCGCCCACGCCTCGATGTGCGCGGCGTCCCAGACGGGACCGCACGCCAGCACCGCGAGCGGCGTCGGTGCGGTGCCCCGCGTGTAGCGCTGCTGGAACGTCCGGTACTGCAGACCGGCCAGCTGCGCCGCCTCGGTGATGCCCACTAGCGTCATCTCCGGCTTTGGGTCCGCGTCGAGTTCGACGGCGAGCCGCTCGATCCACTCGGCGCACTCGTCCAGCTCCTGGCGTGTCTTGCGCAACCGTTGCGCAAGCTGTCGCTTGGTCATGTGTTCCTCCTTGTCGGTTGACCGAGGGGAGCGCTTTAGCGCTCCTCCCACCTGACTTCGTGCCCGAGTACCTTGATGCGATCCGCGATCTCCATCGCTTTGACGGCGATGGGGTGGTCGGCAGGCCAGTACTCGGGCTCGCTCTCGACGCTGTCTGCGTTGAAGAAGCCATCAGGCTCCTGTGCTCCGACATCGTCGGAGTGCGTGACGCGCAGGATCTCGCCCGTCTCGGTGTCCACTTCGACGCCAAGCCATACGCTGTAGTCGATCGTGACTTTCATGGTTCTCTCCTTCGTTGGTTGACCGAGGTGCCGAGGTCATGTGACCTCGACGCCTGTGGCGTAGAACGTGCCGCCGCGAAAGTCGCGGAGCGCGATCCGTTCGCCGTTCGTGCGATCCAGCCGGATGATTCGCCGGCCGAAAACGCCCTTGCTGTGCTTGCGTGCGACGGCGATCTTGCAGCTCGTCGCGACGACCTGATCGCCATGCAGGACGATGTAGGTGCGCTTCACGCCGTCGCCTCGTCCATCACATAAATCCACGCCTCGACGGCGTAGCCGGGTGGGTCTTCAAGCCGAACGACGCGGTCATGTGACTCGATCTCGACCGCCTCTATGCCCTCTTCGCGCAGCTTCCGCCGCGCGGCTTTGCGTGCTTCGGCGTCGGTCATGCCTCCACCTGATCTGACGCCGTCTCGATCCAGGCGCTAGCGATCTCCACCCAGTCGACCTTGTCGAGCGCGTAGCCGAGCAGATCGGCGGCGAAGGACGCGCCCAGGTCGGGCTCAAGCTCGTCACACACCCACTCTTTGAGCATCTCGCTCACCGCGTAGAGGGGCGACTGATGCGTCCAGGTTTCCTCGCTCTCCGCCGCTCGCTCGCTCTCGATCGTTGCGGTGACCCTCTCCGTCGCTGCGTTGTACAGACCCTCGTCGTTCGTGAGCCACAGGTTGACGCACCACGTCGGGTAGTTCGTCCAGCCGTTGTAGCCGGTGTCGTTCATCGTTCCTCCTTGTTGAATTGACCGAGGTGCCCACTTGCGTGGGCCTCCTCTCAGGTTTTCGCGAGCATCGTCTTCAGAACATCTGCCGCTTCCAGGTAGAGCGCGGCCGACTCGGGCTCGTCGTCGGCGTCGGCAGCTTCGGCGTTGATCTCCAGCTGCTCGATCGCGATCTCGCATGCGTCGATGAGGTTCATGGTTCTCTCCTTTGTTGGATTGACCGAGGTGCCGCGCAGTGATGCGCGGCACCGTGCTATGGGCGATCGGCAGCGACGACGGCGTCGTGCGCGGCGTTGAACAATTCCTCGCCCGAGAGCAAGGTGTAGTGGCGTGATTCGCAGAGCGCCTCAAAGACGACCTGCACGGCGACGTTTTGGCCGAGGCCGAGATAGCCCTTGGCTGTGGTGACGATGTGCGGGAATTGAGCGGCGAGTGTCTCGCGCTGCCCTTCCCGCCCTTCGGGTGCGAACTCGATGGGCATGGGTGTAGTTTCCTCTCGTTGGTTGACCGAGGTGCCGCGCATCACTGCGCGGCGTACCCCTCTTCGATCAGTGCGCTGACGAGCGGCTCCACGTAGCGGGGCTCGCAGACAAGCGCGCCGCCGAACCAGTGCGCGTCGGTGTGCTCGCGTAGCCAGCTGCGCACGTCGGCAGTGAGCGGCTGAATCAGCACGATCGAGCCGTGATCCTCGACGTTGAACATCACGACACCCGCTCTTCCGCGAGCAGGTCGCGATAGACCGCAGGTGCGTTCGCGTACAGCGTTACGTTGTTGCCGAAGTCGAGCACGACGTAGTCCTCGTCCTCGGTCTCGCCCTCCACGAACTCGACGCGCGTGCAGGTCTTGCCCAGCATTTTCTCGGTGGCCTCGTCGATGCCGATCTGAACACGATCCATGGGTGATACCCTCCTTCTGTTGGATTGACCGAGGGAGGGCCGCGTAAGCGGCCCTCTCTTTTTCAGGCGTGCCGGATCGTGTTCACTCCTTCGTGTCGAGTCGGAGGACGCCCACGCGCACCGCGTCGTCCGTCAGGTACAGATCCTCGGTGCGATCGCTTGTGTCAATGTCAGCGCCGCTCTCGATGAGAGTGGCGCGGTACGCCGCGAGCGCTGCGTCGTAGGTCGGATATGGCCCTGTCATCGGACAGGGGTCGTCATAGCCGTTGTAGATCAGGTAGAAGCTGTCCATGGGGTGATTCTCCTTTGTGTTGGATTTGACCAAGGACCGCCGGAGCGGTCTTACATCACGTAGAGAGCGCCGTCGTCGCCGACGTAGAGATCGCTCTCGCCGTACGGCTTCGTGAGCGCCGTCAGGCGGTCGCCGACCTCGCCGTGACCGCGATCCCAGAATCCGGCGCCGTGGCCGTTCCGGGTCAGCCAGAAGTCGTGGCCCAGCTGTTCTGGCGTCCACGCCGACCAGTCGAGCCCTTCGCGGTCGAGCAGGTCGAGAAAGTCGCGACACTCGGCCGCCATCGTCTCGGTGGCCTCATCGGCGATGTCTCCAGGGCCATAGACCGCGTCGAGCGGCTCGCCGTCTTCGTCCGTCGAAGACCAGAGAGCGCACGTCACGTAACCATCAATCATCGTTTCTGCAATGTCCATTTCGTTCTCCTTCGTTGGATTGACCGAGAGGGCCTCGTTAAGAGGCCTCGTGAATCTCGAATGAGCGTCCGAGATCGTGTGTACGGGCGGTCTGGGTGACGAATGCCGAGTCAAGCTCGCGCGACCAGTGAACCTGGAACGGCTCTTCGATCTCGTCAAGCCATTCGCAGTGGCGTTCCACTTCGTCTTTCAGGTATTCGAGCGCATCCGCGCGATCTTCGAAGAGGGGCGGGTCGTCGTCTTCCGGCAGATAGCCGGGAGTGTTGATTACGACTACGAACATGGTTGTTCTCCTTCAGTTGGGATTGACCAAGGCCCGGATGCGCTCCGGGTGGGCGTGGACTAGCGCGTAACGTCTTCGACGCGCCCGTCCGGGTGGACGAGCGTGAAGACCTTCGGGCCGTCAGGTGAGTGGATGTCGCTCTGGTAGAGCAGGCCGTCCTCGTCCTCGCGCTTGAGGAAGGTCTGGTAGACGCCCTGCCAGCTGCGGCCGACGAACTCGCTGATCGCAGCGGCGGACACGTACGTGCGCGGTGTTTCCAAGATGCTCTCCTTCGTGAGTGTGGATTGACCGAATCGGCGGTGAGAAGCTCGCACGGGCATGACTCCGCGCTTCACCGCCGCCTTTCGATCCTTCGGTCGGACTGGCATGCAGGAGCGCGCAGGATCGACGCACAAGGCGTCCCGGCCATCGCCGGTCATCAGGGTCAACGCGTTCCACCAGGGTCTCACCGACCGCTAGGAGAAGGATCAGGGTGCTCACCGCTCCACACGATGCCCTCGCGACCTAGGCCGATCCTTGCGTCCCCGCAGGGCCGCTGGTGGCTAGCTTCCTCGTTGCCCACACGATCACTTAGACCGTGCGGTGAGGGAGTCTGTCCCTGTCGCCCATCCCGATTCACCTGCTCGATTCCTGCGACTCCCCCACAGTAGCACGGGGAGACAGCATGTCAAGCCCCAGGAGACACAATCACTCGATCGAGGGAGGCCAGAACTGAGCGACGAAGCCAACCAAGCGCTCGTCCTGTGCGTCCCCGACACAGCTCTCGTCCCTGACGGCTCGACCTTCTACGACGGCCCAGACGACAAGCGCTGCAGGCTGATCAAGCCCGACGGCGAACGCTGCAAAGCCACCAGAGTCAGGCGCTACGGTCTCTGCTCAGGCCACGCCGGGACGGGCGGCATCATGCGCGACCCAGCGGGGGCAGCCAAGCTAGCCAACGCCGAGCGGAGACGCCGCAGCGCCGCCAGGGTCTCGCTAGGGATCAGCGCACGCAGAGCCGCGCAACCGCTGCAGCAGAGCCGGATGCAGGCACAACTACGTGCCAACGAGGTCGCTGCAGCGCTCATCGACGCGCCCCTCGACGACCCCGAAGTGGGCACGATCCCGAGGCAGCAGGCGATGATCCGAGCCATGGAACTGCTGTACCCGCAGGTGCACGCCAGCCTCGACATGACGCTGCCCGACGAGCCCGAGCAGCTGGGCACGATGGGCTGGCAGGAGATGCAGGCGCTGGCCCAGCAGCTGGTGACCAGCAGTGACCAGTGACCCCGCAACCCCGCATGAACACAGGGGTTGCGAGCAGGGCTACGGCCTCCTAGACCGCTGACATCCCCGCTCTGCGCCACGCACAGGGCATGCACGTAGGGCAGGAGGCAAGGCATGCCTGCTACGCAGGGAACGACCCGGTCCGGCTCTCTGCCTCGCGCGCAGGGGCGCGCGCGCGGCGCCGCCCTGCCCTCCCTCCCCCCTCGCGCGCGCGTCGCGCGCGGGGCCTCGCGGGCGGCCCCACTCCGACCGGGCACGCAGCCTTCTGAGCTACGGGCACGCGGTAACGGGACCCCCTGTCCGGGTTCCCTAAAACGCTCTTTGCTGTACAAGGCTGTATGGCTAGCTGTACAGTGCTGCACATGCCTATGGTGACGGTGCGCCTGTCGGAGGGCGAGAAGGCTGCGTGGCTCGATGGGGCTCGCGCGCGTGGCATGACGCTGACGGGGTTTCTGAAGGTCTGCGTGCGCGAGGCGGTGGAGACTCGTTCGTCACGGGCCATCGCTCAGGCCGTGAGCCTGGAGCTCCTCCCCGAGCTGGAGCGAATGCTGGCGGAGTACACGGGCGAACCGGCATCCGCCTCGGGGGCTTTCGAGCTCTCGATCGCGAAGACGTTCGACCGGGGGTGCTTCGATGCCGAGCTCCACAAGCCAGGGGTCGTCTGTCACGGCTGCGGCGGCTCCAGCTACTGATCCGTTCCTGAAGGCGTTCCCTGCCCGTCCTGGTGATCTTGCCCCGTCGCCGGCCCAGCTGCGGAAGCTGGGGGGCCTGTGGCCGGGGCGCTAGTCTCGCATCGGCTGGGGCTCTTCGTCGACCAGCCAGTACAGGTCGTTTTCTCTCAGGCGGACGACGAGGTTGTGTCTGTCGTCGGGGGTCTGGACACGCAGGATCAGGATCTGTTGGTCGTAGCGCCAGAGGCTGAGGACGCCCATCTGGGTGGTTTCTGCTCCGGTGTTGCTGATGAAGCAGACGATGCCGCCGTGCTCGCGGGCGAGCGCGGCTGCTTCGCCGATCTCCAGGGGTTCGTCAGCCATCGGTCTCTGCCGGGGTGTTGGCGCGCAGTCGGGCCAGGGTTTCGGCGAGGATCTCGTCGATGCGCTCGTATTCGGCGAGGCGCTCGGAGGCGAGACCGAGGGCTTCGCGCAGCTGCTCGTTGACTGCCCGTTCGCGCCGGTACAGGTTGATCAGGTCGTCTTCTGTGAAATGGCCTTCGGCGGCGGCGAGCAGGCGCATGCAGCGCACCATCGCGCGGAGCGCTTCGTGGTTCTCTTGGGGGATGGCTCGCAGGACTGTTTCAGCGTCCTGAGCTGAATCGGTCATGCGCTCCGCCATGCGTCGAGCGCGAGCTTGAACTCAGCCCAGGCGGCTGCGAGTTGGGCGGTGGCTGCGGTGAGCCTGGCCCACGCTTGCGGCCTGGAACTGGGGTTCTGATCCGCTAGGCCGGTCACCTCTGCCCCTCCGGTTTCGGGCAGAGGTCGCAACCGATCCCTTGCACTTCGCCATCGAGCCAGTGCTGGAAGCACGTCTCGCACAGCGACTCGGCGGCTCGGCGCTCGTACTCGTTCGCGCACACCTTGATCTGCTTCGGATCAGTCACCGACAGTATTATTAGGGGCGTTTCCGACGGCCATCGGGACGCGCTCGTAGGTGAGGCTGTTGCGCCCGGTCGGGTTGACCCGTTCAGGCCCGTGCCGCACCACGCCTTCATCGATCAGGATTTTCAGGTTGTCTCTGACGACGCCTGCAGTGACGCCGGCCTGCTGGGCGAGCTGCTGGACGCTGACGGGGCCGATGTGCTCGCTGACCATCGCCAGGATCTGCGCCTGCCGCTGCTCGGGTTTCATCGGCGGGTTGCGCTTCTTCGTCGGCTTCGGCTTGCTCGCGGCCTTCTTCTTGCCGCCGTCGAGCGCTTTCAGGATGGCGTCGTTCGGCAGCTGCCCGACGTGGCGGATGAACCAGTCGAGGATCTTGATCTGCTCGTTCAGCTCATCACGTTCGAGCGCGGCTTCGTGTCGTTCGGCTTCGAGGCGTTCCTTCAGGCTGGGCATGGTTCTGTCTCCTTCCTCTCTGACTGGGCGTCGATTCTAAACCACCGTTCGGGGCCTCGCACGCCCGTACACTGCCGGCGAGATCTCCTCACGTAGGTTCGGCCCGTTCGGATTGCACGCGCCGGACCTGGGATCTCTGACTGGGCCAGGGCGTCTTCGGGCGCCCTCGGTCCGTGAAGGAGGAAAACATGGGTGTTCACCTCTCACCGGGTGATGCTGCGCTCTGGCTGATCGCGATCGCCCTCTGGGTCTTCGTCCTCTTCGGCGCCAACCTGATCAGCTGATGCGCAAGAAGGCCAACACGAAGGTGCACACGGTGATGTCGGAGTTCAAGCGCGGGCAGTTGCATTCGGGCTCGAAGAAGGGCTCGAAGGTCACTTCGCGCCAGCAGGCGATCGCGATCGCCTTGTCGGAGGCCGGCAAATCGAAGCCGAAGCCGAAGGCGAGGAAGAAGAGGCGCTGATGCCGCCTCGGCCCGTTCCCGCGAGCAGGCCACCTCCATCGGGGCGAAGCTGGATCGTTCCGGGCACTGTCGCGAACGAGCCGCCGCCACCGTGGAAACCGCCGCCGCCGAGTCTTGTCGAGGTAACGCCTGCGATCAGGCAGATTTGGCAGGCGACAGGCTTCAAAGGCCCGATGCCCACCCTTTACAAGGATCCGAGCATCCTGCTCCGCGCTCTGGGCACGGCCCCCTGGCCGAGGATCCCCTCCCAGAGCCGGGTCATGTTGTCACCTGAGATGGTGGCGGGTTTGCAAACGCTCGCGCTCCCCCGCAACCGCGACCTGGAGGCGGTCAAGGTGCTGCTGCATGAATTCGCACACACCCGGCAGCCGATGACGCTGAACCGGCCGACCTTCGAGGGCGGCGCAGAGGCGTTCGCGCAGCAGCATCTGATGGACGCGCTGCGCAGGCTGCACATCGACCGGTTCGACCCGACGAACAGCTGGCCCAGCTACGCCTATCCGCAGTTCACCGACAGGATGAGGCAGTCGGGCTGGAACGCTGTCAACCGCGGACAGTTCGGGAGGCGTTAGAGATGCAGATGCGCGTCTTGATCGCGCAGGTGCCGGAACGGGACGTGCTGCTCGCGGAGCTGCTCCAGATCGTCGCCCGCCATCCGGGCAACGACGTCTTCGTGGTCGCGATCGAGACGCCCTGGGGGCAGCGGGCGATGCGCACGGCAAGGACGGTCGACTCCTGGGACCGGCGGCTCTGGTCGGAGATCGAGGACCTGCTCGGCGAGGAGCTGCGGCGCGCCGACGACTGGGACGACGGCGAGGATCTCTAGTCAAGGAGGAGTAATGCCGAAGAAGTCACAAGCCCCGCCGGCCCCGAACCTGTCCGGTGTCTTCCCGAAGAACCCGACGTTCAAGGGCCGCACCGACGTGGGCGGCCAGTACAGGACCACGCCGGCTCCCTCGCCGCCTGCGGCGAAGCGGCGACCGAGGCCACGTCAGCCGGCGCTCGACCTAGCTCCGAGCGTGCGCGCGCCGAAGAAACAGCGGCCGGCGGCGAAGCAGGCGCCGCACGGCGGCTGGTACACGCGCTAGCGGAAACAGCCCTATATATAAGGTCAGGATCCGAGGGTCGGGTTCTTTACGCGCGCACGACGAGAACGGTGGCGAGCGGCCGGCCGTGCACGGTGAGCTCGATCCAGCGCTCGCCGCCCTCGGAGCGGTGCCCGTGCACCTCGATCTCGTCGTAGCCGTCGGCCCAGTTGCGCAGCGCGGCCTTCACCCAACCCTCGACATCCCATGCAACGGGGCTCTCTTCGTGAGCCTGAATGGACATCGCACCTGAAAGCGTAGCGCTCTGCGGCGTTTTGTAAACGACCTGGAGGTGCTTTTGAAGGTGGCAGCCGTCACGCTCGCGAGCCTCACGCTCGCGACCACGACGTTCGACCCGCACTCTCACCGTGACCACCACCGTGTCGTCGGTCACGGCCAGATCCGCTTCGACGGGGCCGGCCCCGAACGCTGGGCCCTCCGCTACCGGCGCGAGCACCGGCTCGCCGCCACCCTCAAAAAACAACTGCGCCGCCAGCGCCACCTGATCCTCGCCAACTCCAGCGTCAGCGAGGCGATCGAGCTCGCCGCCGCTACCTACGGCGACGGGGAGACGCTCTGGCGTCGCGCTCGCTGCGAGTCGGGTCTGAACCGGTACGCGCGCAACCTGAGCTCCGCGGCGTCCGGCCTGTTCCAGTTCCTCCCGAGCACCTGGCGCTCGACGCCTTATGCGAGGTTCTCAATCTTCTCACCGTACGCGAACGCGCTCGCCGCAGGCTGGATGGGCGCGCACGGCCGAGGCAACGAGTGGAGTTGCAGATAGGAGACCGTTGCCGAAGACGAAGAGGCCGCTCGACGAGATCAGCCCCCAGATGCTGGAGGCGTTCAAGAAGGAGTACGCGCGCCGGCTGAACGAGCGCGCCGCCGCGCTCCAGCACCCCGCGGGGCTCTTGGATCACGTCCAGTGCATCGACGCGAAGACTGGCGAGCGCTTCAGCTTCACCCTTAATGATCCGGACGCCGGTTGGTTCTGGCAGCGCGACGTGCTCGACAAGTGGATCCCGAAGCCGCTCAACCTCGTCCTGAAGGCACGGCAGATCGGGATCACCTGGCTCGCAGTCGGTTACGCGCTCTGGAAGCTGCTGACCAAGCCGGGAACCAGGGTGCTGGTCGTCTCGATCAACGAGGACGAGGCGATCAAGGTCGTGAACCGGCTCTTCGACATGTTCGCCTCGCTGCCCGAGCATCTCCAGTTCGAGGCGAAGATCACCAAACCGTCACGGGACGCACGCCCCTCGACACTGATCGAGTTCACGTTCCCCGACGGTCGCATCTCCAGCTGCGTCGGGCTCCCCTCGACGAGACGCGCCGGCCACGGCGAGGTCGCGACGCTGGTGCTGCTCGACGAGTACGCGCGGCACGAATACGCGCGCGACAGTTGGAAGGCGGTCTTCGCGACCGCGGACAACGGCGGACAGATCATCGTCATCTCGACCGCGAACGGCGTCTCGAACGAGCAGACCGGCGAAGGCAACTACTACCACCACCTCTGGGTCAACGCAGAGCACTACGGGATCGACGTGCAGTTCCTGCCCTGGGACCTGCACCCCGACCGTGACGAGCACTGGTACGCGACGAACGCACAGGCGCTCCCGGCCACAGACAGAGCGGAGCAGTTCCCCCGGACTCCGGAGGATGCGTTCATCAACACCGGGCAGTGCTGGTTCGACCTGGAAGCGCTCGCCTGGTACGCGGAGAACGCGCCGCTCGGGGAGCTGTACCGGATGCGCTTCATCCCCGACGCGACGGGCGCGAAGGCGAAGATCCACCAGGCCGAGCAGGGGCTGATCCGCGTCTATGCGCGCCCCGACCCGAACCACGACTACGCGATCGGCGCCGACGTCGCGACCGGCCGGGGCCTCGACTACAGCTGCGCCTACGTCGTCGACCTGACCTCGATGGCGATCGTCGCGGAGCTGCACGCGAAGCTGGACGCCGACGAGTTCGCCGAGCAGCTGCACTTCCTCGGGCGCTGGTACGGGACGGCACGGCTGGCGGTGGAGATGGGCGGCGGCTTCGGCGAGCCGGTGATCATCAGTCTGCGCGACGGCCGCAAGGGCCGGCCGCACTATCCGAAGCTGTACCGGCACGCGATCGCCGACCGGCCCGATCAGCGGCTGATCGCCAACTACGGCTTCCCGATGAACGTGAAGACCAGGCCGCAGGTGATCAACCAGATCGAGCAGGCGATCCGCGAGCGCGCGATCCCGGCGCTGCCGAGGGCGTTGATCATGGAGTGTCGTACCTTCGTGCGCGCGAAGACGCTCCCGAGTCCTCGCGCCCAGGACGGCGCCAACGACGACCGCGTGATGGCCTTCGGGATCGCGCTGGAGATGTACCGGCAGCTCGGCACGCACGAACGGCGCGTGCAGCGCAAGCCGAAGCGGCGTCCACCGCACAAATACAAGTGGCAGAAACGGAGGGTGGCGTAATGAGCTCAATGGCAGATTTCGCCGGGGCACTCGGCGGCGGGGCTCCGCCCGGTCTCCCGCCCGGTCTCGGCCCCGGTGGGCCCCCGGTCGACCTGGGTGCAGGCGTCGGTCCTCCGGTCGACATGGGGGCACCGCCTCCGCCCCCGCCCGACCAGCCCGAGCCCGGTGCCCAGTACTCGACGTCGCTGGATGCGCTCGACGGCGCCGAGGAGGCGCTGCACGCGTTCATCCAGCTCGACCCGGACGAAGCAGACCGCGCGATGGCAGCGCAGTGCCTGCAGAACGTGCTCAAGCTGAAGGCCGGCAACCAGAAGGCGCAGCAGGGCGGCGAGATGAAGGGCCTCGCTCGCGCCTTGCAAGCCAACGGCGGACCGCCAGGTGGCGGATACTGAGTTGGCCGAAACCGACGTCTACGACCAGTCGAAGGTTCGAGACGCCGTCGGCCTGGTGGTGAAGGCGGTCGAGGACGCGGAGCGCCGCTACCACGACGCCTTCGTCGACCGCTGCGAGCAGCGTTACGCCTCCTACCGCGCTCTCTCCGACGCGCAACCGGACGAAGAGGACTGGCACTCCGACATCACCACGCCGTACGTGATGCAGACCTGCGAAGGGATGCTCTCGACGATGCTGGAGCCGAGTCCCCGGTTCAACGTGCAGCCGCGCCCGAAGCCGGACGAGCCGCTCGAAGAGGTGCTGCAGCGGCTGAAGTCGGTCGACGCCGTCTCAGACACCTTGCGTTATGCCTTGGACCGGGACGGCTTCGCGCGCAAGCAGCGCGATTTCATGCAGCAGGATCTGGTCTGCGGGATCACCGTCCTGAAGGACTACTGGGACTCCGAGTCGCGCACCGTCACCAGCCTGGTGCCCGAAGAGTTGATGCTCTACGACGCCGCCGGCCTGGGGATCGACAGCATCCGGACGCACTCCGAGCAGGAGCAGAAGGACACGCTGGTGCGCGACGACGCCTGCTCCGAGGTCAGGGACGTGCGCGACTTCTTCTGGCCGTCACAGGCCTCGACGGTCAGACGCGCCGAGTGGCTCGTCGACAGGACGTGGGAGTCGTTCGCCTCGCTGAAACGCAAGGAGAAGATCGGCCTCTACAAGGACGTCGACAAGCTGAAGGAATCGAACTCGGTCGCGCAGCTGAAGAAGCTGACCGAGCGCGAGCAGCGCCTGCGCGGCGTCGACCGCACACAGGACCTCGTCGAGGTGCTGGAGTACTGGACGCCGGAGCGCGTGGTCACCGTCGCGAACCGCAACGTGCTGCTGCGCGACGACCCGAACCCGTTCTGGAACGGCCGGCTCCCCTTCGTCGTCTGCGCGGCGATGCCCGATGCGTTCCAGATTCCCGGCATCTCGGTTGTCGAGGCGCTCGCGCAGCTGCAGGAGATGCTCTGGACGCTGCAGAACCAGCGCATGGACGCGGTCCGTTTGCTCGCGAACGTGATCACGATCATCCGCTCCGACGTGGACGATCCGGATGCGTTCGAGTTCGCGCCGAACGCGCAGTGGTTCGTCGAGGACCCGGCGCAGGTCTCGCAGCTCCCGATCGACCCGACCGTCGCCCAGATCACCTTGCAGGCTGAGTCGCTGCTGAAGGGCGACCTGCAGAACATCATGGGCGGCTTGCCGATGGCCTCGGGCTCCGACTCGCAGACGATCGACCAGCAGACCGCGACGGGGGTCTCGATCATCACCACGATCGCCCAGCGGATCATCCAGTCGCGCAAGCAGCACTACCTCTGGGCCTACGCCGACCTCGGCAAGCACTTCCTGTTGCTCTATCAGCAGTTCCTGCGCGACGACCGCGTCGTGCGCGTGCTCGGCTTGCAGGGCTCGCAGGCCTACCGCAAGATCTCCCCGCTCGAAATCCAGGGCGACTTCGACGTGATGATCGACGTCACCAGCGACTCGCTGCTGCGTCAGGAGCGCCGCGCCGAGTCGCAGAGCCTGCTGCAGATCGCCGCCCAGGTGCAGCCGGTCTTCGCCCAGTCCGGGGCCCCGCTCAACCTGAAGGCCTTCATGGAGAGGACGCTCGATGCCTACGACATCTCGGACAAGGAGCGCTTCTTCATGCCGCCCCAGGTCGGCGCCGCCACCGCGGGTGGCCCACCCGGCATGCCGCCTCCGCCTGGTGCCAACGGGCAGGCGCCGGCACTTCCCGGCGGGGTTGCCCTCCCGGCCGGCGTGACCAACGCGGGCGCCGCCGCCGGCCCGATGTCGCCGAACTCGACCGACAGCATCTCGGCGGAGAACGCGATGGCGACGATGCTGCGCATGCGCGGAGGCGCCTCCAATGCGTCCGCGCCGTAGGCTGTCCGAGGTCGAGCGCCGTAACGCGAACGTCCACACGGGGGAGCTCGCGGCGCTCGCACAGCACCCGCTCTGGCCGGCGCTCGCCGCGGAGATCGACGACAAGCAGCAGCGGATCGAGCGGATGCTGCTGAGCGGCGTCCTGAGTCCACCACCGCAGCCGTTCGATCAGCGCAAGGCGGACTTCTGGAACGGCTTCATCCACGGCATGCGCTGGTTCCTCGCGCAGCCCGGTCGTGCCGAAGGCGAGCTGGAGCGCGCATTCAAGAAGGCGGAAGGAGCAAGTAGATGAGCAGCGTGACCCAGCAGATCCTCGACGCCTGGGACGATGACGACGAGTCCACCGAGGGCGCCGTCGTCGAACAGCCCGCCGAAGAGCAGCCCGAGGAAGTCGTAGAGGAGGAACAGTCCGAGCCCGACCAGGAGGACGGCGAGCAGCCGGAAGAGGAAGAGGGTCAAGAAGAAGAGGAGACGGTCGAGGAGGGCGAGCAGGAGGGCGAGGAAGAAGGGGAGGCCGAGGGCGAGGCCGAGGTCGAGGAGGACGACGTTCTCGCCCAGTTCACCGACCCGGAGATCCGCGCCTACCTTGCCAAATACCAGAACGACCCGGAGCGTGCGCTGAAAGCCGCCGTCAACCTGCAGCGCGTGCTCGGCCGGCAGGGCCAGGAGAAGGCCGTCCTGACCCGGCGTGTGCAGGAGCTCGAAGCGGAGATCGCCGAACGGCAGGCTTTCCAGACCGGCGCGCTGCTCAACCCCGAGCAGCAGCAGTGGGTCGGCGAGGCAGCCGAGTCCGGCAACCCGTCCCTCTACGTGCAGCAGGCGGTGCAGGCCGGCGAGTTCGAGCTCGCGCGCGCCGTCTGCGCCGAATGGGCGCGCGAGTCGCCGTACGAGGCGCTGCGCGTCGCGCAGGCGATCGACGGCGCCGAACAGCGCAGCTTCCAGCAGCAGTACCAGCAGATCGAGGAGGAGCCGGTCGACCACGGGCTGCTGCTCGACACGCTTGTCTCCAACTTCCCGGAGATGCCGATCTACGAGACGCAGATGATCTCGACCCTGAACAACCTGGGGCCGGCGCACCCGCTCGTCCAGGACGCGCAGTCGAACGACCTGCGCACCGCGGCGAAGGCGATCATCAACATCTACGAGATCGCGCGCGCGCAGACCGCGAGCGTCAAATCGACGCGCGAACAGGTGCGCGCAAAGACAAAGACTGAAGCCGCCGAAGCACGGCGGCGCGCAGTAGTCAGTTCCTCCAACGCCCAGCCGAGTCCGAGCGAGGCACCCCGGCAGCGCACGATCATGCCGGGTCTCACCTTGGAGCAGCTCGAAGCTGAATGGGAGAACGACTAGGCCGAAGTACGGGCCTCCCAAGCGGAGACACCCCGACGTGGGCCGAAGGGAAACCGTTCCTTCGACACCCGTAGGGAGTGAAGATGGCTGGCACGATCGTTCAGGGCAACGTCTCCACCGAGGAGCAGCTGCCCGATGAGCGTGTCGTCGACATGGACGAGAAGATCCGTGTCCTCAAGCCCGACGACACGCAGTTCACGACCATGACATCGAGAACCACCTCCCGCGTGGCGACGCGCGAGAAGGTGAACTGGCTGGAGGAAGAGGACTTCCCGAGGGTCGTCACGGGCGATGCCCAGACGAACGTCTCGACGGCCCTCAACCTGGGCGCCGGCCAGGGCAAGATCGTCGCCGCCAACGACCTGCTGCGCAACATGCGCACGGGCGAGGGAATCCGGGTGGTCAGCGTCGCAACCGACGCGCTGGTGATCGCACGCGCGGTCTCCGCTTCCATCCCGGCGGTTGCACTGAACGCAGGCGACAGCTACCTCGTCGTCGCCGACGCGCAGCCGCAGGGCTCGGACTTCCCCTCGCCCCGCTACCTGCAGCGGGTGCTCGGCTTCAACTACACGCAAATCACACGCACAAGTTGGTCATTCACGGGTACCGACACCGCGATCGAGCTCTACGGCGGACGGGAGCCGGCGAAGGAAGCGAAGCGTGCGGCGCGTGTGCACAAGAAGAAGTGGGAAGGGATCGGTTTCTGGGGGATGCGCAGCTTCGTCGCTGCCGTCGCGCCGGAGAACGAGCCTCGCGGCACTGCCGGCGGAGCGCTGGAGTTCATCTCCACGTTCAAGCGCGACGTCAACGGCCCCCTGACAGCCGACTTCTTCGACCTCTTCCTCACCGACGTGATGCAGTACGGGACGAGCGACAAGATCTTCTTCGCCTCGCCCCTGATCACCGCGTCGATGTCGAAGTTCAACCGCAGCGGCATGGGCTCCCAGTGGGACCCATCCCCGCGGGAGGTACACGGCGTCAAGGTCGACGCCTTCATCTCGGGCGCCTACGGCTACCGCATCCCGGTGGTCGTGAAGAAGGAGTTCGGGGAGTTCCCGACCGCCAACAAGGGGTTCGGCTCCTACGGCTTCCTGCTCGACATGAACTACATCGAGCGCCGGCCGCTGCGCGACCGTGACACCAAGCTGATCACCGATCAGCAGCCGAAGGGGAAGGACGTCGTCTCGGCCGAGTACATGACCGAGGCCACGTACGAGTTCGCCCACGAACGGGCGCACGGGATCCTCTACGGCGCAACCTGATCCACCCCTCGGGGGCGGGTGTGGTGGCTTCCTTCCCCGCCCCCGAACACCTTTGGAGGTTCGATGCGCTTCATCAGCAAATGGGGCCGCTTCGGCGTCTGCGTGCGCCCCCAGATCGAAGAGGCCTACGCGGTCGGAATGGCGAAGACGATCCAGGAGCCGGTCTACGCGATGTTCCACCCCGGCGTCCTGACCGCCGCCGAGCGTGAGCTCGCGATCACACACTGGGCGTTCAACGGCTTCTACCAGGAGCAGGACCAGGTGACGATCGTCCCGCCCGACTATCGGCTCGGAGGCTTCGACTCGCTGGAGGCGCAGATCCAGAACAACTGGTCGGACGAGATCCGTCAGCTGGTCGACGACACGCTGACCGACCACGCCGCTCGCTTCGACGACATCCTCGCGATCCCCGAGATCCGCTTCGCACCGCCCTGGCCGCGCTACGACGAGTACGCCGGCAGCTCGACGGCGCTGCTGCGCAAGCTGCTCGACGAGGGCCACGACCTGCAGGCAACCCTCGACTACGAGCGCCAGAACCAGAACCGGCCGAAGGTGATCGAGGAACTCGAACGCGGCCTCGTCGAGCCGGCGCAGGAAGAGGTCGTCGCCGGATGACGGAACGCTGGAACCGGCCGGTCAAGGTGCTCGACATCCGCCAGTCTCCAACTCAGGGGATCTGGCTGCCCGACGGGCGCGTGCACGGCGCGGTCGAGTTCGAGCTCGACGAGGAGTCGGTCGAACGGATCCGCACCGGCTACGTCTGCGCCAAGTGCCTGCTCCCGTTCGAGCACGCATGGCCGGAACGCTGCCCCGACTGCGGCGCGCCGATCCGCAGCGAACAGGCCGAGTACTTCGCGCGCGAGTACGGCGGCGAGGAGACGACGCGCGGCTTCGACCTCGAAGAGGAGATCGCGCGCATGCACGAAGAGCTGGAACGCCAACGAAAGGAAGGCAATGGCAGCCACCACCCCGACCGGCCAGCAGCCGGCTGACGACGCCCTCGCGCTCGCCTACCACGCCAACTCTTGGCGCCCCTGGGAGCAGGGCGGCACGACTACCACGGCAGGCTTCGTCGCGCAGGCCAACGACCCCGCCGGCCACTACACCTGGCGCGTCTCGCGCTCGACCGACAACAAGGGCCGTCCCGGCTGATGACGCACCAGTGGTTCTCGGCATCCGGCGGGGGCCTGCTCGGGACGCTCTGGACGGCGAACCCGCTCACGGTCGCGCTGCTCAAGCCCGCCTACGTGCCGAACCTGGACACGCACAAGGTCTGGACGGACGTCTCGGCGCAGGAGATCACCGGCACCGGCTACACCGCGGGCGGCGTCGCGCTCGCCGGCAAGTCCGCCGTCTACGACTCCGCCGCCGACCGCACCAACCTGGTCGCGAACGACACCACCTGGGGGCCGGGTGCCACCTTCGATGCCGCCTTCGCCGTCGTCTACGACAACTCCGGCGCCAAGCCGCTCTGGAGCCTCGTCGACTTCGCCGGCACGAAGAGCGTCGCCGCCGGGATCTTCACGATCGACTGGGCGAGCGCCGGCCTGCTCTACATAACCCCGATGCCCTAAGCGAGAGGACTGCAGGTGCTCCTGAAACCAGCAACGTGCATCGGCGACCAGGCGGGCCCCGACCCTCCGCCCGTGGCCGTCAGCTACTTCGACCTGAACAAGAACAACATGTTCGACGACGCCCACAACGACGGTCGCTATCTCAGCGTCAGACTGTTCACCAACTCGAACCTCGGCTACGACGGCGGGGAGATCAGTCCCGGCGAGGGCGACGTGTGGTCGTACATGTTCGAGACGTCTGGCGTGGGCGGCTTCGGGGCCAAGCTCGACATGGGCGGCACGATCCTGTTTCAGAACAACAGCACCAACCACCTGAACATGGTCGTCACCGGCCGTCCCCTCGACAGCACGTTCGGCCCCAGAGGCTTCGGGTCGGTGCGAGCGACGACCGACGCGGTCAAGTTCGAGATGAACTCCGACGACAACTTCGAGATCAACCTCAACGGCGAAGGCGACATCTCGCTCTTCACCGCCGAGGGCGGCATCCTGATGCGGTCGTGGTGGCCGTGGCAGGTGCGCTGCACCGACAAGGCGCAGTTCTCGCTCAACGACTCGTTCGAGATCTCGGCGAACGGCGACTGGGCCCACCCGATTCTCCGAGTCGACAGCAACGGCACCTACCACATCAAGGCCGGCAAGACCTGGGTGGCAGACCTCTGACCGTCAGCGACCGCTGGAAGCGCTTCGCACTGCAATGCCTCGACCAGGTGTTCCTTCTTGAGGAGCGTGTGGAACAACTCGAAGCAGAGCTCGCGCAGCTGCGCGAGCCGGAACGGAAGGAGCACGATGGCGAGTAATCAGACGGAGAGAACTCGGGAGTGAACGCCAACGTCTTCTTCGACTGGACGCTGATCTATGCCCCGACCTACAGGCTCCCTTCACTATGAGCGACCCGAGATCCGAAATTGAGTTTCTCACGCCGATTACTTGCGTAAAGGGCGCTGATATCGGCTTCAAGGTGCGGGACGAAGGGGTTCCGCTTCCGACGCGGTCTACGTTGAACTTCGCCGGAGCGGGCGTTTTCGCTAGCGACGACGCCGCGAACGACTGGACGAACGTGTCGATCCCCGGCGGAGGCGGCGGAACCATCAATCCGGTCTTCATCGCGCAGGCGGTGGTCGTGAACAAGTCCGCCGACGTCACCTGGCCGCAGTACACCTGGTACGCCCCCAACTGGGCTTTCTCCGGTGGCGGCAACGTCATCTACAAGAACACGCTCGGAGTCACCTTCACGAACGTGATCGGGACGAACGACGGAATCAATCTCGCAACGTCCGGCTGGTACCGCCTCGAAGCGTGCTGGGGCACGATTCTGAACGACACGGACACGACCCCACCGAACGAGCATTGGCTGATGTTCAGCCTCAGCAGCGGATTCCCGAAACCTGGAACGGGCCCGTGGAGAAGCTGGTCGTCGGAGCGCAGGAAGACGTCCTCTGATCGTTCCCCAAACCCGACGATCTCCTACAAGGATGTGTTCGTCGGCACCTCTGGAACGTTCAAGTACAGCGGCGGCTGGGCGACGGTCAACCTGCGCTCGATCCTCACGAACTTCGACAACGTGATCAACAACGGCCAGATGATCTACTGCTCGATCATGATCGAACAGCTGCCGTTCACGGTGGGACCGCCGTGACGGAGACCGAAAGGAGCACCGATGGCGAGTAACAAGACGGAGGAGCCCAAGCTGACGCTCCCCACCGGACACCCCGAGGCCGGGTACGTCTCCCCCGACCTGTCCTTCAGCGACACGGGCGGACCTGTCCCCGACGCCGAGAAGGAGTGGGCCGACGAGCGCGACTCCGCGCGCAAGACCGAGGTGGAAGCGGTCGCAGCTCACGAAGACGAGGTCGCGAAGGCAGAGGCGGCAGCTGCCGAGGAGGCAGCGGCCGAGCCCGCACCGACCACGACCAAGGCGACGACCAGCAAGACGTCTTCTTCGTCCTGACCACCAGGGCGTGGGGGCGGGCAACGACCCCGCCCGCCCCCACCGTTACCTCAGCCCTGGTCGTGACAGTCGACGCACAGCCACGGGCCGGCGCTGCGCCGAGCTCCGCAGTAGGCGTGCTGTTGGCAGCGCGTGCAGCGCGTCCACTTGCGGTACGAGGCCCAGCTGGTCCAGGCTCGGCGTGCTTGCTGGGCGAGGGTCATCAGTCCTCCCGTGCGATGTCGATGCGCTGGTCGAAGTGCTCGGGGTCCCAGGCCCGGAAGTCGCGTCCGCCGTCGAGCCATTCGATACGCGCGATGCGCTCGCTCGGTTCGTCGCGAATGACGTCCAACACGGTGTAGACGAGACGGCCCTTGTCGAGCACCTTGTCGCCTGCCTGGAGGTCGCGTACGGCGACTTCGGTGATGCGTGCCATGTGATCCTTTCGTTGGATTGACTGGACACATTTTACTACACGGGCAACAGCGTCTTCAGCCAAGGCAACGAGAAGGCCGCATGTTTGCAGGGCTTTTCCGGAATCGGCCCACGCGGGTAAGCCGAAAATCTCTTAACAATCGAAGGAAGGCGTTGCCGTGTCGAGCAACTGGTGGGAGCGCGCGAACCCCGGCGGACGGATGGTCGGCCCGTCCTTTATACGGCCTCTCTATCCGCCCGACGCCGCCGCGAAGGGCAAGACGCCGAGCTCGAACGGCGACGACGTGCTCGCGATCAAACGAGCCGTCTGGAGATCAGGCCACTGGCCCGGGCCCGCCTCGGGCTTCGACACGGCGTTCTCCAACCAGTTCTCGCACGGCAAGTCGGGCAACGTCTCCGAGAACGGCCTCGCTGGACTGCAGCGTCAGAACAACATGGACGCAACCGGCTGGATGGGCGAGCCGACCTACAACCTGATCCGCAGCGCCCGGATTCCGCAGGGGCTCCCGCACGCCGGAGAGCCGATCCTCGACCAGGTCGCGACCGACCTCCTCAACAGCTACGCGAAGCAGGCCGAGGCGAAGCCGGTCGGTCAGCTGACGCGCAAGGCGTTCCCGTCCCCGAACTACTCGGGCCGGCGTGGCGCGACCGTGCGGCTGATCGTGATCCACACCGCCGAAGGCGCGACGACGATCGAGTCGCTCGGCAACTACTTCGCGAACGCACACGTCAACGCTTCGTCGCACACGGGCATCGACGACAAGCTCGGCGTCGTCGGTGAGTACGTCAAGCGCTCGAACAAGGCGTGGACGGCGGCGAGGGCGAACCCGGTCGCGGTGCAGACTGAGCTCTGCGCGTTTGCGAAGTGGACGGCGGCAGAGTGGGCGAAGCACGACAACATGCTTGAGAACTGCGCACGCTGGATCGCCGAGGAGGCGACAGCGTTCGGCCTGCCGATCACGAAGCTGGACGCGCCGCAGGCGCAGGGCTCCGGTCGTGGTGTCTGCCAGCACGCCGACCTCGGTGTTTTCGGGGGAGGCCACTGGGACTGCGGTTCCAGCTTCCCGATCGACGACGTGCTCAAGCGAGCGAAGGAGCTGGCATGACCGAAGAGCCTGAGCAGGACGAGCCCGGAATCGAGTGGCCCGAGCCTCGCGAAGACCCGGACGAGGAGCCGTCAGAGCCGTGGGCCAAAGAAAACGACAAAGAATGAATCGTGTCGACGGACGCCATCGCTGCTGCCGGGGCGTTCCTGTCCGGGGCCGGGTCGGTGCTGGGCGCCTGGTTCGTGATCAGGGGGATGCGAAAACGGATGGAGCAGGAGTGCGAGGAGCGGCTGCGGCTCTTCCGGGAGGGGATCGAGATGGCTGAGCAGATCGAGCATCCTGAGAGATGAGCCTCTGGCAGAAGATTGCGCTGGGCGGCTCGCTCGTCCTCGCCGCCTCGGCCGGCGTCTTCGCCTCGATCGCGTTCTCGGCCGGCACGGCGCAGACGCCGTCGAAGACCGTAACGATCACCCTGACGAACGGCGCGACAGGACCAGCAGGGCCGCAAGGCCCGCCGGGGGAGCGCGGCCCTGCTGGGGCAACCGGCCCGTCCGGCGTGAGTGACTGTCCGGCCGGCTCGACCTTCGGGAAGCTGGTGATCATCGTGCAGGGGAAGGGGCCGGTCAGCATCCTGACCTGCATCGTGGACGAATGATCGCGTTCTCGACCTCGGAGACGATCACCTTCTCGGTCGTCGGCTTCTTCGTCCTGATCGCGCTGCTTATCTTCGTCCGCCTGCTGATGCGCCGCACACCACCGACCTGGCATCTGTACCGGATCGGCTTCTTCATCGAGCGCGACCCGGAGCCCGTCTGGCCTGCACGCGACACGAAGGTGATCGAGCCCGGTATCTCCGAGTCGGACACCTGGCACAAGTAGCTCGTCCTGAGCGACCAGCAGCGCATCGTTTTGCTCGGGCTGGTGCTCGGGCTGTTCTTCTACGCCCGCTTCGTCGGCTGGATCTGAGAGGAGCCCATGACCAAGAAGCAAATGAGCGACCAGATCCAGTTCTGGCTGGGCCTGCAATCGATCGCCCCGTACGACGAGACGGCGATGATCGCCGACCTGCTCTACCAGGGGACGATCGACCTGCTCGCGCGCACGCGCTGCGTGGTGCGCTGCTGCCATCTAAACACGGTGGCAGACGTCAGCGAGTACCTGCTCGACCACTCGATCCTCGCCCTGGTCGACATCGAGGACGGCGCGATGCGACGTACGCGTCGCGACGTGATGCCGGCGAACACGTTCACGCTGATCCGCGCCGACGTGCTGCGCTTGAACCCGGCCCCCGCCGAGGACGGCGAGCTCGACGTCTGGGCGGTGATGCGTCCGCAGAGGATGACGGCCGACGCCGACTCGCCCGGTGACGAGCTCTTCGGCGCGATCCCCGACGAATACCACGACGCGATCGTCACTTACGGGCTCTGGAAGGCAGCCGACTACACCGACGACCAGCGCTCCGGCGACGGCGAGCGCTACCGGACCCTCTACGAGGGCCAGGACGGCCGTGGCGGCAGGCTGCAACAGATCCGCCAGCTGGTGAACAAGCGCGGCACGGCGCGCGCCGCCGACCGCCGCGTCAACCTGCGCCTGTCGCGCAAGCGCGGCGTCTGGGTGGGCTGAATGGGGGCGCCGAACTCGCTGCTCGGCACGGCGCGCTCGTTCGCCAGAGACTTCCCGCGCGACCAGATGCCTGCCGGCTACCTGTGGGACGTCACCGACTACGTGCCGACGATCGTCGATGCGCCCTTGACCGGTCGTGGCGGCTGGCGCTGGGGCTCGACGGCGCTGAGCGCGGACGCCCAGGGCGGGATCCTCGCCACCTTCTCGGAGGGCGACAAGCTGCTGGTGCACACCTGGAACAACCGCTGGATGGAGGTCGACCAGACCGACCCGTACACGGCGCACGACCACGGGCCTGCGCGCATGGGGTTGCAGAACCCGGTGCAGCTGCAGGACACGGTGGTGCACATGGACGGCACGGGCGCCGACGTGCCGCAACTGCTGACGAACGTCCCCGGCTACGGAATCGCGACCGGCGACGCGCACCCGTCGGCGTACAAGGGCCGCTACGCCACCGTCTACAAGTCGCGGCTCGTCACGGGCGGCGCGCTCGGGGAGCTCGACGCTGTCCGCTTCACCGTCCCCGGCAACAACAATCTGCCGAACGACGAGGCCTACGACGACAACTCGTTCATCCGCACCAGCAAAGAGGTGACCGGGCTGGCGGCTCTGCGCTCGGTGCTGATCGTCTTCCACAAGGGCTCGGTGGAACGGATCCGCGGCTCCATTCCGCCCTACAGCCCCGAGGGGAAGGGCGACATGTTCGTGGAGTCGCTCTTCGACCGCGCCGGCTGCCCCGACGCGAAGTCGATCGCCTACTGGAACGACAACGTGATCTTCGCCGACGAGCACGGCGTGCACATGACCGACGGGGCGACGGTGCGCAACCTCGTCTCCCAGGGCGGCATCCTCACCTACTGGCGCCCCCTGTACGAGCACAAGCAGCAGATCGCTGCCTGCACCTTCCTCGACTACTACCTGGTCACGGTCAAGCGTGACGACGGTCTGGTTGTCACGCTGCTCTGCGACCTGACGCGCCGGCAGTGGTTCCGCTTCACGAACATCAACGCCTACTGCTACATCACCTCGTCGGGCGCTTCGAGCATGGAGCGGGTCTGGGCGGGGATGATCGGGACGGGGCGTCTCGCGCGGCTGGGCCCCTGTTTCTTCCCCGACCTGGAGGTTGCCCCGCTCCTCGACGACGACGGTACTGCGGTGCTGCCGGCGTTCGAGACGCCCTGGTTCCGGCTCGGCCAGGAGGGCCGCAAACGTGTTCGTTTCGGCTACCTCTCCTACGACGCGCGCCTGCCGAGCCTGACGACCCCGGTGCTCGACTTCGGCTACCTGCGCTCGCCGCAGCAGCACAGCTACACGTCGGTCGGTACCCTGCCGGCGACCTCCGAGTACACCCGCTACCGGCTGCCGCTCGGGCAGTTCCCCTACGGCGTCGCCTTCCGCGTCGCACAGACACAGGCAACGAGCGCCCTGCGCGTCTTCGACCTCGGCGTCGAGCAGTGGCCGGCCGAACGGAGCCGACTGTGACGAGCTCCGCCGGCCGCAGGCGCGGCACCGACGACGACCGTCCGCTGAGCGAGACCGAGTACCAGCAGGTGCAGCGGCTCTTCGCCGACCCGTTCTCACTCCCGCTCCCCTTCAAGACCTGGCTGATCTCCTACCTGGAGACCTCCGACATGCTGCTGCCGCAGGGGTCGGTGCAGGGCCTGCAGATCGCGCTGAACGACGCATTGATCGCGACGAACGTTGTCGTCAGTGGCGAGGCCAGAGGCCTGCTGCTGGGAGCGTCCCTGCCGGACGTCCATCCGGGCCTGCCCGTCGCCGGCTTGCGGCTGGGGACGATCGTCCCGGCGATCACCGGCAGCGGCGCTCCGGGCGTGCCGGGTCCCCCAGGGCCTCCGGGTCCCCCAGGTCCCACGGGCCCCCCAGGCCCCGTTGTCACCTACACGCACACGCAGAGCGCACCTGCCGCCACCTGGACAGTGGCGCACGGGCTCGGCCGTTTCCCGTCGGTGTCGGTGGTCGACTCGGGTAACAGCGTCCTGATCCCGAGCATCACTTACGACGACGCGAACCAGATCACCGTCACGTTCGGCGGCGCGACCACAGGGAAGGCCTTTTTGAACTGATGCCGACGCTAGGGAACGCACTCAACTTCGCAAAGCTGGAGGCGCTCAACTTCCGGAGTCATCAGCTAACGGCGCCTCCGACGTTGCCCGTCACGGGGCAGCTTTATTACAACACCACCCCCGGCGACAACACGCTCTACTGGTACGACGGCACCGGCTGGGTGTCCGCCCGCGGAGGCGGCGCGGGTGTTCCTGACGCCACTGCCAGCGTCAAAGGCATCATCCAACTTGCGGGCGATCTAGCCGGCACGGCGGCGAGTCCGCAGATCGCAGCCGGGGCGATCGTCGATGCCGACGTTGCGGCTGCGAACAAGGACGGCACCGCCGGCACCCCGTCGCTGCGCACGCTCGGCACCGGCTCGACACAGGCTGCGGCAGGCAACGACTCTCGACTGACCGACGCCCGAGCTCCGACGGCCCATCACACGACGCACGAACCCGGTGGCTCCGACCCGCTGAACGTCGATGCCGCAGTCGGCACAGGCTCTCTGCGCACGCTGGGCGCGGGCGCGTTGCAAGCGATGCCGGGAAACCGCACGCTCGACGCGATTGCGGCTCCGGTCGCGGCGGTCTCTTTCAACAACCAGAGACAGACGGGCGTCGCCGATCCCGTGTCTGCCCAGGACAGCGCGACCAAGAACTACGTCGACAACAACATTCAGGGGCTTGACGCGAAGGCGTCGGTCAAGGCGGCGACGACGGCGAACGTGACGCTCGCGGGCGGCGCCCCGAACACGCTCGACGGGGTCACGTTGGCGGCGAACGACCGGGTGCTCGTCAAGGACCAGACGGCGCCTGCGCAGAACGGCATCTACACGGTCACGACGCTCGGCACGGGGGCGAACGGCACCTGGACACGGGCGACGGACATGGACGCCTGGGCGGAGGTCCCGAGCGCTTACACCTGGATCGAGCAGGGCACGACGCAGGCCGACACGGGCTGGGTCTCGACCGCCGACGCTGGCGGCACGCTCGGCACGACCTCGATCACCTGGACGCAGTTCTCCGGGGCAGGGCAGATCATCAGCGGCGCGGGCCTGACGAAGACCGGCAACACGCTCGCCGTTGGAGCCGGGGCGGGGATCACCGTCAACGCCGAC
>Ga0307472_100000027_pt1 | contig 41083 bp, 51 predicted proteins | sample atmos_gasesAM5C__2_FD_204582 | JGI IMG/M metagenome (GOLD analysis project Ga0307472, IMG submission 204582) | Hardwood forest soil microbial communities from Morgan-Monroe State Forest, Indiana, United States - atmos_gasesAM5C_05 | ecosystem: Environmental > Terrestrial > Soil > Temperate...
CTCAGAGTCGGCCGCTCCTGGTGGGTATTACCACATCTGGGGGGTGACAGGGCAGGGGGGGGGGGGGGGGGGTCGACCCCCCCGGGGTCTGGCACTTTCGAGGGGTCAGAAAAAAGGGGGCGTCGTCTTCGATGTACTACTACCAGCAGGTTCTTTGTATTTCCTTGCAGCTCGCAAATGAATTTGCCAGGGGGGGTCGACCCCCCCGACCCCCCCTGGCCGGGGGGGTCAGACCTTGCGGATGCCGCCCTCGACTTCCTCGACCAAACCGAGCAGGATCGCCCGCTCGATGACGTCTCGGTGGTCGAACTGATAGCGCTTCTTCCAGGACTTGAAGTGGTCCTTCAGGACCCTCAAAGCGAACACCTGTCCGCCGCTGATCTTGGTCATCAGGGACGTCACCCCCCGTCCCAGGTCGTACTCGAAGGCCGACGCCCGGCGCTGCGAATCGCCGATGCCGAGCGACGCTTGACGTTGCGCTGCGAGGGTCGAGAAGGAGTCGACGAGGCTGTGACGAACGTCACGGTGAGCCTGCAGGATCGGATCCGAGAGGGACCACCAGTCGGCGAAGGAGTCCTCCGGGGCGCCGTGCATCAGCATCAGGATCGCCGCCACCCGCAGGCGCAGGTTCATGGCGTGCGACTCGTACGGCTCCGGCGTCTGCTTCGACCACTCCCACACCTCGGCCCGCACCGGTCTCGGCAACGGCATCAGGTAGGGCCGGGGGAACTCGTGGTGCTCCAGCATCGGCATGCCCAGCGGATCGAAGATCGACGGCTCGTCCGGCATCTCCTGGTTCTGCACCTCCGGGTGGCCGTCGGAACGGCAGAACAGGATCCGCTGCGGGAAGCCCAACAGTTGCGCCTCACCTGAGAACAAGTTGGCGCCGATCCCGTACTGCACCCCGATCGTGGCGCAGATCCGCACCTGCGACGCCTCGAAGCCGACGTCGGAGTCGGCCCTCGCCCCGCCCACCATGCCCGAACCCGACCAGCACGTGTTCAGGTACGGCATGATCGTCGACGCCGTCTGGTTCGACTGCTTCGACAAGGTGCCGCCCTCGTCGTAGTGGAAGTGAACCCCCACGTAGTGGGCACGTTCCACCTCGCCGTCCGGTGACTTCTTCGACGGCTTCAAGACCTTCGTGATGATCCCCTCACCACTGCGCAGTCCCTGCCGCAACCGGATGTCCCGGTTGGCGAGTGGACCCAACAGCTCGCCCGCCAGTCGCATCGCTCCCGTCTTGCCGCCCCCTGACGTCGCCGTCAGCACGCCATACATGTTGAGGGGGGCCGGGGCTGCCACCGTCGGTGGCAGCCACACGTTCATCGGGATCGTCGTCGCATACATCGACAACAACACGTTGAGCACGGCATCCGGGGTCAGCAGACGTTGCAGCGCCGCGGCGTACACCGCCCGCAACAGCGGGGTCGACTCCCAGAACGCATCCGGCAAGAAGAAGTCCGTGGATACCGTGGCCCCCACGGCGGAAGCGCTCTGCCCGGGGTGCCCCGTCGAGTCGGCCTGGGGTGTCGCCCGCACACCCAGGTCGGCGCGCCCACGCCGCCGGTTCAACTCCCGGTCCGCCAACTTCGTGTCGTAGCGGCACTCCGTCGCCACGAACCAGTCGTACGGCGACCACGGTACCGACCCGTCGGCGTTCGACAGCCCACGCGGATGGCGCGGCATGTTCGTCGAGAAGGCGTTCATCATGTTCGTCCGCAGATGCACCACCGCCGAATGGTCCGACGTCGCCTGCGGATGGCGCATGAACACCTGTTCCCCGGCCTGGCGGACCATCGTGTGGCCCTGACCCTCCAACACCGCCACCCAGTCCCAGTGATCCCGCAACCACTCCGGGTTCGACAACTCGCCACCCAACACCGGCGACGCCGCCGCACGTTCCACCGGCACCCGCATCAACTTCACGCACAGCTCGACCAGCCACAACGGCATCGGCGCCACCACCGCCGAACGCCGCCACAGCCCGCCGCCCTTCACCTGTTCCGTGTACCAGCGCTTCTCGCCGTCCACCATCCGCCACGACGGCGGATGCACCACCTGGCCGCCCGCCCCCCGCACATCCACCCCCGGCACGATCTGATTCGCCGAATTGCGGATGTCCGCCCCCCCGGCATCGAAGAACACGTGCAACCCGCCCGACGGCGTGCAATGCACCACCGTGTCCGGGATCCCGCCATGCTCCGCCACCAACCGAGCCCAGTTCGCCAGCCCGTCCTGGCGGACATCGACGTCGATCACCACCAGATTGATGTCGTTCGGCTGCGGCCCGCAAGCCACCCCGATGTTGAACTCACCGACGGCGAACTGCTTCTCCAGCACCGCCACGTCGTCCGTCGCCCGCAACGGCCAATCCTTGCCCACCGGGTTCTTCGCATCCGGGTGCACCCGGACCACCCTGAACCGTCTCCGCCCCAGCTCCTGCGCCATGCGCAGGGCGAACGGCTCCACCGGCGATGCCTCCGCGCTCACGGGATCAACAACGTCTGGAGGCGGGTGATCCGGTAGACGTGGTTGTACGCCCACTCGCCACGGTCGGCCTGCTCGGGGGTCTCGGCCTCCCGAGGCCACATCCCTCGGCTCATGAAGTACTCGTGGACCTTGCGAACGGCGTCATCGAAGCTGGTGGCGACGACCAGGCATGATGACTCGTTGCCGTATTCCGCCTTGTAGACGGTGGGTTGTGTATCGTCGGTCATGACGATCCTTTCGTGAAGGTTGGGGTCGGAGCAGCGTGAGCACTGGTCCTGCTCAGCTTGGTGAATCGATGAGCCCCCCGCCGTGATGACCGGCGGGGGGCTCTCGTTTCTAGCTCAACCGGCGAGGCACTCCGGGCACTGCGTGATCGTTCGCGACGAGTCCACCACGGTTCGACCCGAGGCCCCGCACACCGTGATCACCGTGCCGCCCGGCGCCCCCGAGGCCAGTCGGTGCCACCAGGACGGCCCCTGGCGCTTCGTGGCCACCAAATACCATCCCGGGACCCGCAGCACGCTCTGCGGCTCACCAGCGGCCGCCTGCGGGGCGCTCATCGGCTGCTCGCCCCCGAACAGATCCTGTTGCATCGGCACGTCGCTCATGACACCACCTTGCGTCCGCAGCGCCAACACTCCTCGACGCCCCACAACGTCAGTTCGATCGGGTACGGATCAGCGCACCGGCAGATCAGCAGCCCGGCGTCGCGCTCGGCGATCAACCGTTCGGTCGGAAACTCTCTCGTTGTCGTCATCAGCCCTCCTGAGCTGGTCAAATGTCCCTCTTGACAGGCTTGGTACGCTGCGTACCGAGCTTCGCTCGGGCCGCAGCGTCAGCGACCAGGTCCACGTCGAGGTGCTTCCACGACAGCCCCTTCACGATCTTGGCGATCGCCGTCGGACTGACGTGAAACTCCCGGGCCAGCGTGGCCTGGAACGCCCCCTCCTTGAAACGGCGGCGGATCTCGGCCACCTCGCGACGGGTCAGCTTCGTGTTGAAGTTCGCCTCGGCGATGATCCGGTTCACCGGGGGCGGCTTGGCCCGCCCCTTGGCCAACATGTCGGCGTTGTTCGACGCCAACGTGCCGACCGACAGATGGTCCACCCGGAAGCACAACGGCTGGTCACAGGCGTGCAACACCACCTCGTCCCGGCGCAGCAGACGCCCCTCGGCAGCCTCCATCACCCAGCGATGCACGCTCTGATGGGTCCACGCCCCGGCCCGCTTCACCTTCAGGCGGCCGTAGCCGTGACGATCCACCGCCCCCTGCCACAGCCGACACGGCGTCGGCTGTGGCGTCGGAGACGGATGGTCCGCCGTCCTTCGGACCACCCGCACCCGGCCCCGCTTCGGACTCACCTGGCGGGGCTTCACCTGCCGGGGCCGGGGCTCCGGTGAGCCCGGCATCCGAATCTGAACCAGTGGCTTCAGCTTGCGAATTGTGACCATGATGAGACCAGTGCCGGGGGCGGCTCACAACCCGCCGGTCCGCCAGCCGCCCCCGGCAGTTCAGTCCTCGTACAACTCGTCCACGGTCACCGTCTTCGACGGCGCCTCGTAGGTGGCCCGGAACAGCTTCGGGGCCGAGAAGCCCCGGTTCGTCTTCTTGCCCATCCCGGTGTGGGCCACCCGCAGCACGCCGCCCTCGGCGATCTCACGGGCCCCCGACTTCTTCACGGCGTCGGCGATGGCGTCCTTCATCGACGTCCCCGCCCCCGTCGCCACCTCGTAGCGGCCGCCCTTGGCGTACAGCCGCCGAGCCCCGTCATCGTTCTCGTCCTCGCGCAGATCGGTCGACAACGTCACCACCAACTGCATCCGAGGGCTGCCATCAGCCCAGGTCAGCGGGGTGTTGTCCTCCATCGAGGTCTGCTGGGAGACCTTCAGATCGGAGATCACGCCCTTCACCTCGTCGCCCACCTCCTCGAACTTGGCGGCCTTGCCGGTCCCGCCGAACAAGAAATCCTGTGCTTCGCTCATGTGTCCTGTGCTCCTTGGTTCGTGAGGGCGAACTCGTTGCTTCGGTCCACCGCCCCCTTGTGGACCCCCATCTGCAGCTCGGCCCGGGGGTCGGCGTGCAGGAACGGGATGTTGAACTGGGCCTCGAAGGCGTCGAGCAGATCGAGCAGCCGCACCACGTCGTGCGGCGACGTGATCGCGTTCGGCTTCGGCAGGTCCGGCGGCCAGGCCGCCAGCAGCTTCTCGACCTGATCGTGCTCGCCGATCGTGCGGATCCGCTTCTTGCAGAAGGTCAGCATCTCCGGCACGATGGAGGCCGTCATTACGACCGTGGCGCCCAGTTCATCATCGAGATGCCGTACGACCGCCATCTCCTCGTCGTCCTGGCCAGGAGGCTCGACGACGTGGATGTCGTGGTCGCCACGCTTCCACTTGTTCTGCCACTCCTTGACCTCGTGGGCCATCCATGCGCCGTAGAGCCCGATGGTCACCGAGCACCAATACAGGGTGGCGGACGCCTTGCCGACCGGGAGGTGCAACAGCAGCGTCCACTGATCATTGATCGGCGGCGTCGGCAGACGTCGCTCCGACACCACGTCGTAGAGCTGTCCGGTGGCGTACAACGCCGTCTGGACGCAGTAGGCCGGGACCCCGAAGTCCAGCTTCGCACCCGTCTTCAGGTCGCCCAAGAACAGCTCGCCAGCAGGCCACAGACGGCCATCCGGTGACGTCAGCGGACGCTCGGTCCGCCACACCCGGTCCGCCGTCCCAGCGGCCCGCCACTCGTCGTTGACGAACGGCACCTCGACCATCTCGGACACCAGCCCGTAGACGATCAGGCACTCCAAGTAGGCGTCCAGATCGGCACGGTGCGGACCCGGATCGAACTCGGTGTCGGACGTGTCTTCGGCGCGCACCGTCATGGCGTGCAGCCCGGTGCCCTGATCGGCCCGCTCGTTGGCCTGGCCCTTGTCGAGGGCCAACTCCCGCAGGCGGCCCTTCTCGGTGCGGTCGTCGTCACGACAGGCGACGACTTGGGTCTGCAACGCCTTGGAGCGGGCTACGCCGTCCATGGCCTTGAAGATCCTCCAGTTGACCAGAGCGTTCTCGTCGTCGAGCACCTTGGCGTAGCCGCTCGGGCGGCGGTAGCGCAGCGTCTTGGTCGGGTCGTTCGGGTCCGACACCAGCGGCGCCCCGTTGGCTCGACGGAAATCGTGGCGTTGTTCGTGTTCGTCGTCGAGTTCTTCGACGTCGATGCTCACAGCGACCCCAACAGGCGGTAGGCGTAGGCGTCGAGGATCTCGTCGGTCTTCGGGTCGGTGCCTTCGTTGATGATGTCGTAGAGGGCGGAGGCCAGCGTGCGCGTGGTGTCGTCGTCGGAGAACCGCTTGATGCGACTCAACACGGCGAGCCATGGGGTCCCGGTCAGTGCTTGGGTCATGATGCGTTCGACTCCCTGATGTACGTGATGTGGTGGGCACGGGCGATCAGGGCGGCCTCGGCTTGCCCCTCGCCCGTCCGCTTGATCTTGAAGACGTTCAGGAAGCCGGGCCACAGCTCGGTGGCGAGCCCGCGGCTGGCGTCCTTCGTCTTGCCGACCAGCCCGTTGCAGCGTTTCCAGTCGATGGGACGGATCTTGACGAGGGGGTGTTGCAGCGCCGTCACGACGCCGTAGACGATGCCGGTGTTCATGCCCAGCGAGTACGAGGCGATCGAGCCGTTCTTCGGCATCGCCTGGGTCTTCTCGACGACCACGACGTCAGCGTTCCAGCGTTCGATCAGGCTGGCGATCGAGGCGCCGTCGGCGACTCCGTCGTGCACCGGCATCGGCTCGACGGCGGTGACGCGCCCGTCGACCATCAGCGCCAGACCGCCGGTCACGCCGGGGTCGACGCCGATGATCCTCACTTCGGGGGGTCGGGCGGGTACACCCGATCGATGGCGTCGATGAGCAGGACGGTGAGCGCCACGCCGGTGTTGCGTGCTTCGTCCTGGAGCTGTTCACGCCGCCAGTAGGGGACGCGGATCTGGAGTTGCACGGGGGTCCACTCGGGACCCTGCGTGCGGGTCTTGATTGCCATGACATCATGATACACCCCCCACCTGACGTGTCAACCCCCCACACTCTGTTATATCAATGTTATAAACACCCCGTTCCAGCTACACGTGTAGCTGGACGAACGTCCTGGCAGAGACGCATAATGAGCTGCCATGCGGCCCAAGATCCCGTTCGAGGAAGACGTCCGCAAGCAACGCTTCGTCGACTGGCTCACCCGCATCCCGGCCGACCGCGAGCCCCCGACCCAGGTCCTGCTGGCCATCGAACTCGGCGTCAACGACCAGACGCTCACCCAGTGGAAGCGCGACGGCGAATTCCTGGCCGAATGGGAGAAGCGCTACCGCGCCACCAGCGGCTCCCCCGAACGCCAACAGCAGGTGCTCGACGCCCTCCACGCCACCGCCATCGACCGCACCGACCCCCGCCAGGTCCCCGCCGCCCGGGCCTACCTCGAAGCCACCGACGCCATCAAGCCCAAGCGGGTCGACGTCACCGTGTCCCGCAACGCCAAAGACCTCAGCAACGACGAGCTGAACGAGCTGCTCGCCGTCGAAGCCGCCCGCGAACTGGAGCGCCGTGCCAGCTCTGACACCTAACGGGTTCCAGCCCGAGACCCGCTCGCCGTCATCCCGACGAGCCGACTTCGACCTGGTGCGCCGCCTCGCCACCCTCGAAGGCACCGTCGCCGAGCTGTCCCGCGTCGTCGGCATCCTGGCTTCCGTCGTGACGGTGTCGACCTACGTCGCCTTCTCGTTCAACGCCAACACCACCGAGCCGATCGTCGGCAACCAGCTCCGCATCAACAACGCCAGCCAGCTCGTGGCGACCAGGCTGTGGCTCTCGCACACCACCTTCGACGGGCTCGACGTCACCGTCGGTCTCAGCCGCGTCAAGCCCAAAGACCTCATCTACTTCCAGGACTTCGACGACGCCACCAAGTGGGTGCGGTACAGGGTCGTCTCGTCGACCAACGACGGCGCCTACCACGACTACACCGTCGCGTATGACTCCGGCCCCGCCAACGTGCCGTTCCAGAAGATCGCGCTGCGGATCGCCTTCCCGGTGCTCACATGACGGTGCTGGACCCACTGCCGAGCGCACCGACCGCTGAGATGCGTGCCGCCTACGACGTGTTGCGGGCCGATGATCGCTACCCCGTTCCGACCGGGCAGGCCGCCCTGTGGGCGGTGCTCGCTGGCTACGCCGACGACCCCGTCGCCTGGGCAGAGCAGTTGCTGGAGCTGACCTACAGCCTGATCGAAGACGAGACGTGAGCGACTTCGACATCACCCAGCTCCTCCAGGAACGGGAGTGGCGAAAGTGCTCCCCCGCCACCGAGGATCCCGAAGAACTGCTCGCCGCCTTCGAGTACTTCTGCGCCGAATACGTCTACATCAAGCACCCCGCCAAGGGCCGTATCAAGTTCATGCTGTTCGACTCCCAACGGGAGTCTGTTGATCTGTGGATCCGCAACCGCTACTCGTTGATGTTGAAGGCTCGGCAGCTCGGGTTCTCCACATTGGTTTCCGTCTACTCGTTCTGGCTCACGTTCTTCTATGAAGACCGCGTCATCATCATGCTGAGCCGAACCGAACGAGACGCCATCAAGTTGCTCGCCAAAGCGAAGTACACGTACCGGTTCCTCCCCGAGTGGATGAAGTTCCGGGGCCCACCCATGAATCAGACGCAGACCAAATTGGAGTTCTCCAATGAGTCGTACATTGAATCACTTCCTTCGGCTTCAGATCCTGCTCGTGGCGAATCTGTGTACCTGGCTGTGGTTGATGAACTTGCGTACCTCCCCAACTCCGACGAGGCATGGGCGTCGATCGAGCCCATCGCGGACGTCGGTGGCCGGGTCATCGCGCTCTCGACAGCCAACGGGGAAGGAAATCTGTTTCACAAGCTGTGGGTTGGCGCTACCACCAAGGCGAACCGTTTCGAGTCCATGTTCCATCCGTGGTGGGCCAACGGCCGCGACGAGGCGTGGTACCTGGAGAAGAAGGAAGACCTCCCCGAGTGGCAGTTGGCCCAGGAGTACCCCGACAACCCCGATGACGCCTTTCTGAAATCCGGCCGCCCCGTCTTCAGCCTCGAAGTCCTGCGCAAGATCGAATGCCGTCCCCCCGTCGTCGAAGGGTTCCTGGCCAAGCACTACCAGTGGCAGTTCATCGCCGAAGACCGCGGGCCGCTGCGCATCTGGGAATGGCCCGAGCCCGACGGTCGCTACGGCATCGGCGCCGACCCCGCCCAAGGCATGGAGCACGGCGACTACAGCTCCGCCCACGTCATCAACGTGCGCAACGGCCACGTCGTTGCCACCTGGCACGGCCGCATCGACCCCGACCTGTTCGGCTCCGACGTCCTCGTCCCGCTCGGACGCTGGTACCACGACGCCCTGCTGGGCGTGGAGTCCAACAACCACGGTCTGTCCACCCTGAAGGCCATCCACCGGGCCCGCTACCACCCGATCTTCATGCAGCGATCACCCCGCTACAAGCGATCCATCCCCACCGACATCCTGGGATGGCGCACCACCCAGATCACCAAGCCGCTCGCCGTTGACGAACTCAACATGGCGCTGCGCCACGGCGACGTCACGCTGTGGGAAGCCGAGACCGTCGCCGAACTCCGCACCTTCGTGCGTGACGACTCCGGGCGCATGAACGGATCCCCGTTCGACGACCGCACCATCTCGCTGTCGATCGCCAACCAGATGCTGAAGCACATCTTCTTGAAGCAGTACGAACCCCAGCGCGAGCCGGGACCGGGGACGATGGGCTGGATGGAGAAGCAGTTGTACGGTGACGCGCCGTTCGAGAAATTGGCGGCCCGCAGACGCCCCCGCGAACCCGAACCGATCGGCAAGGCGTGGACCCGCGACCCGACACAGCAACGATGGAGGCCCTGATGTCACGACTCGACCTGCAGAAGAACCCGTCACGGCTCCATCGACGGAGCAACGGACGTCTCTACGCGCGGGGCTACAACACGTTGCCCCACGCCGTGTGGGGTGACGCCGGGTCGGTCGTCGCCCCGCCCAAGGGGCAGGCGGCGCCGGGCACGATCTACCCGGCCGAGGCCACCGTGACCGCCGAGGACAGCACCAACGCTGCCAAGCTGGCCGGTCTCGGCTACGTTGCCCAGCCGCTCACCGCCTGGCTCACCGGGCAATGCATCTTCGTCGGAGCGTTCCGCTTCAACTGGACCGGAGCGGCCTGGGCGGCAGGTCTGCACGCCTGATGCTGTGCTCGGAGTGTGGAACCAAGGAAGCCGAGGAACGATCGACAACATGCTTCCGGTGTCGGGTCGCCACCATCGGCTTTGGATGGCGTGGCGGCGGGTTCAACTTCGGTCGTCACAACTTCTCCGCTCGCACCAACGGCGAGTTCTTGAACGAGCACGTGGGGGACGTCCGTAGCAACCCCAACATCGAGAAGGCTGACCCGCTGTGAAGCAATCCGATCTCCTGCAGATGTATCGCGACGAAGTTCGGCGTTCCAAGCGGTGGCGATCCAACGAACAATATGAAGACGACTGGAAGCGATACATCGACCTGTATCGCGGGAAGCAGTACAACACCGATACGAAAGCCGACCGGCTCATCGTGAACCTCGTCTTCTCGACGATCAACACGATGGCTCCCTCCGTAGCGGTGAACAACCCGAAGTTCGTCGTCAACGCTCGCAAGATGGAATCGGCACCACAAGCCATCGTCACCGAAGAAGTGCTGAACTACATCTGGCAGGCGAATCGCTATCAAGACGAGTTCCGCCTCTCCGTGAACGACTGGCTCACCATCGGGCACGGCTGGTGCAAGGTCGGCTACAAGTTCACGAAGCCGCCCGAGGAGAAGACCACCGGGGTCGACGGGGCCGACCCCTCCAAGGGCGCCGACTACGGCATCGACGACCGCGACCCGGTGCCCGGCAACGTCGAGTCCGAGATCTACACCTACGACGACCGTCCGTTCGTCGAGCGCATCAGCCCGTTCGACATGTTCGTCGACCCCGACGCCCGCCACCCCAAAGAGATGTGCTGGATCGCTCAGCGCACCTGGCGTCCGGTGGCCGACGTCAACGTCGACTCCCGCTACAGCCCGACGGCCCGCAAGCGGGTCTCCGCCAAGTCGTGGAGCCGGTGGTCGTCGAGCGAGGGCGACGCCGACGCCCGCACCGACCGGCCCGACAAGGGGCCGCGGTCGTACTGCGAGATCATCGAGTACTACGACATCAAGCGCCGCACGCTGCAGACGTTCTGTCTCGACTCCGACGTCACCGGTGATGACGAGTCCGGGTTCCTCATCAAGCCGCAGCCCATGCCGTACGCGATGGGCCACCCCTTCGAGATGCTGCGCGGCTACGAGGTGTCCGACAACTTCTACCCGCTCGGCGATGTCTGCCAGATCGAGTCGCTCCAGTTGGAGCTGAACCAGACCCGCACCCAGATGATGAACCATCGCAAGCGGTTCCAGCGCAAGTGGCTCTACGAACGCGACGCCTTCGACCGCGACGCTATCGAGGCGCTCGAATCCGACGTCGACAACACGATGATCCCCGTCACCTCCGACGGGAACCCGGCCAACGTCATCACGCCGCTGCCCGCCGTCATCACGCCGTCCGACTTCTACGACCAGAGCGGCATGATCACCAACGACATCGACCGGGTGTCGGGCGTGTCGGACTACCAGCGCGGGGCCAGCCAGACGGCGATCAAGCGCACCGCCACCGAAGCGGCGATGATCCAAGACGCCGCCAACGCCCGGGCCCAGGACCGCCTGGCCAAGATCGAGTCGGTCCTGGCTCGCATCGGAGAACGGATCATCGGGCTGATGCAGCAGTACATGACCGGCGAACAGGTCGCCCGGATCGTCACGATGCCCGGCCGCCAGTGGATCAACTACGACGCCGACTACATCGAAGGTGAGTTCGACTTCGACGTGGCCGCCGGATCGACCGAGCCGATGAACGAGACGTTCCGGCGCCAGTCGGCGCTGCAGCTCGTCGACGCCTCGATGCCGTTCCTGCAGCTCGGTGTGGCCAACCCGACCGGCCTCTACATGCAGGTGCTGCAGAAGGGCTTCGGGATCAAAGACGTCAGCTCGCTCGTCAACCAGCAGCCCGTCGACCCCAACGCAGCGATGGCAGGCGGAGACCCGAACGCCCCGCAGGACCCCAACGCGCCACCACCCGACCAGCAGGGAGCGCCGCCACCACCCGACCAGGGTCAGGCGCCGCCACCCCCGCAGGGCGGTCCGCCACCACCGATGCCGGGCGATCCGAACGCCGGACCGGCCGCGATGAATCCCAACAGCATCCCCCCCCAGATGCTGATGGCCATGCTCGGCTCCAACGGAGCCGTGCCACCAGGAGGGATGCCCTAGCCGCCATCCCCCCGTTTGGTGTTTAATCACGACCAGCCACCGACCACACCGGGAGGAAGTCGATGAGCATGGACGATGCGCCCCTGGAGGGCGCGGTCGAAGCAGGTCCCGCCGAAGTCGGGGACACCGGGTCAGAGACCATCGAGACGCAGGGCACCGAAGAGCCCGAGCAGCCGTCCCGTCAGTACGTCGAAGTAGACGACCCAGACAACCGGTACGTCCGAGTCAAGGTCGCTGGGGAAGACGTCGAAGTTCCGTTCTCCGAAGCCGTCAAGGGGTACAGCCGGGAGGCTGACTACACCCGCAAGGCCCAGGAGGTCGCGCAGCAACGCCAAGAGGCCGAGTACGCGTTGAACCTGCAGCGAGCGCTGCAGGCCAACCCGGAGATGACGCTCCGCATCCTCTCCGATCAGTACGGCCTGCAACTGGGGAACGCACCGCCGCCCCCCGTTGAGGAACCCGAGTTCGCCGATCCGCTGGAGCGCCAGCTCCACGAGGAACGCCAGGCTCGGATCGCCTTGGAGCAACGCTTCGCCCAGCGGGAGACGGATGAACAGCTCAGGTCGGCCGTCGGGGACCTGCGTCAGCAGTTCGGACTGGACGATGACGACGTACGAGCAGTCGTCGGCACCGCGTATCAACTCGGTGTCGGCGTCGATGCGTTCCCACAGATCTACAAGGCGATGGCATACGACCGGATCGCAGCCCGAGTGCAGGCCTCCCAAGCGGAGCAGGCACGCGTGGCGGCGGAGACGGCGCGCCGCCAGGCGGCGGCCGCCCAAGCTGGACAGGCCGTGGGGACGGGGATGAGTTCGAACGGGATCACCAACAGACCGGCTGCGGAAGGACCCATGACCATCCGCCAGGCGATCGAAGCGGCACTCCTGCAGCACGAAGCCTGACGCCACATCTGAAAGGTGAGCTGTGGCGCTCGCATCTCATACCCCGACAACGTGGGACACGATTCTGTCGACCACGATGCACAACTACCGGAAGTCGTTGACGGACAACATCTTCAACTCCCGGCCGTTGCTCGAATACCTGATGTCGAAGGGTCGTGTCCGCACGATCGACGGCGGCATCAGCATCGTCGAGCCCCTGATGCTCGGCCCCGGCGAGGCGAACTCGTACGGTCCGTGGCAGCAGATCCAGGTCAACGCGGTGGCGGGCATCTCCGCTGCCCAGTTCGCGTGGCGCCAGCTCTACGCCACCATCATCATCTCCGGTCTCGAAGAGGCGCAGAACAACGGCAAGGAGCAGATGATCTCGCTGCTCGAAGCCAAGGTGATGCAGGCCGAGGAGACCCTGAAGAACGTGCTCACGGCGATGATCTACGGCACCCGTGGTGGCGCCGCCCTGACCACCGACTTCACCGGCTTCAACGTCCTCATCGACGCCACCGCGGCGGCCGGTGGCATCACGCCTGCCGCCTCGCCCGCCCCTGAGAACCTGTGGCGGTCACCGACGTGGGACGCCACCGCCAACACCGGCGTCGACTCCAAGGGTGCTGCCATCACGATCCCCGGTGCCGCCATGTCGTCGCCCTACGACGGCTCCGAGGTGGAGCGCGTGCTGCGGCACATGTGGATGCTGGCCTCCGACGCCGGGTCCGACCACGTCGACTCGATCTTCGCCGGGACCGGCTGGTACGAGGCGTACGAGGCGTCGCTCACCCCGCAGGTGCGCTACACCGATACGTCGAAGGCGAACCTCGGGTTCACCAACCTGATGTTCAAGAACGTCCCGATCTTCTGGGACCCGGATGCGGGCGACGGCACGGCCTACGGCCTCAACTCGAAGTACATCGGTCTGACGATCCACTCGGACCGCAACTTCACGCAGTCGCCGTTCACCGCCAACCTGTCCGGCTCGACCGCGTCGACGCCGAACGCCAACCCCGGTGCGACCGCTGCCGCCCCGGCTGCGAACGCCATCGACGCCCGCGTGTCGTTCATCACGACCTACGGCAACACGACCGTCCGCAACCGTCGGCGCAACTTCAAGATCACCGGCGCGACCTTCTCCTGACGACGTGTAGGGGGAAGGGACGGGGACCCCAGCTACACGTGTAGCTGGGGTCTCCGACCAACAAGGATGGAGCGCATGGGAACCGAGAAGTTCAACTACATCAAGCCTGCGGTGGCCCACGGCGACAACGTGCAGCTCCAGTACGCCGTCCAAGGCGACCCGGTCAGCGGCAAGATGCGCTCCAACGCCTCGACCAACGAGAACGTGAAGGCCGCCGGGCTCTTCTCGACCGCCCCGTACAAGCCGCCCAAGGCCAAGACGGTCGACGAAGGGCTCACCGTGCTGACCGGTCCCCGCCCGATGGAACGCATGAACAAGTGCCTCGGCAACGCCGATGAGTGCGGGGCGTGGGCCACCGCCACCGGCTACTGCTGGGCACACACCCGTTCGCTGCGCAAGAAGGGCCTGCTGTAGTGGACGTCGGGAGCCTGCGGGCCTACACCCGCAGCCATCTCGAAGTCGACGAGGAAGAACTCCCCGACGCCCTGCTGAACGTGTACCTGCAGGACGCCTTCGAACGCACGATGGCGTTGAGCAACCGGTGGCCCCGCTACGAACAGACCTGGCCGCTGTCGATGATCACCGGCCGCTCGGCGGTCACGCTGCCACCCGACGTGCTGGTGCCCGCCATCATGTCGGTCGTCGATGTCCACGGCGGCTACAAGATGGCGCAGATCAACCACGAGAACGCCGAACAGACGTACCTCAACGGGAACCAGACGGTGATGACCGGGCAGCCGATCTACTACTCGGTGTGGGGCTACAGCGGGGACCCGCCGCTGGCTCAGCTCTACCTGTGGCCCACCCCAGAAGAAGCCGTCAAGCCGTACTCCCTGAGCCTGCGGGCCTACCGCCAGCCGGTGTGGTCCAACGGCGCGTCGACGCTGCCCGACCTGGATCCGCGGATGCATCTGTGCCTCGCCTACTACGCGATGGGCCTCGTCTACGCCGCCCAGGAAGACGAGATCCTCGAAGGCGTCTACATGGCCCGCTGGCAGCGCGACGCCCAGCAGCAGATGAAGACCATCCTGGAACCGTCGCACAACCGTCCGCTCGTCATGCACGGCGGCACCCCGATCGGCGGCGTCCCCGCCTACGTCATCAACCCGCCGGAGTTGTAGATGGCGAACCGTCTCGACCCCATCAACCTGATGACGTTCACCGGAGGGCTCAACCTGCGACGCAACCAGTTCGAGCTGGCCGAAGACGAATCACCCGACCTGCTCAACGTCGACGTCGACCCACGCGGCGGCTTCTTCACCCGCAAGGGCTGGCAGCGGATGAACATCGAAGACATCGTGCCGATCGACAGCGTGTCCTGGAAGCCGCGCAACGCCTGGTCACACACCCGCGCCGACGGCACGCAGTACACCTACGTCGTCAACGGCACGATCGTCTACTGCGCCGACGACAGCGCCCTGTTCACCCCGCTGGTCGGGGTCGTCGCCGACGCCGACGTGCACGGAGCCGACTTCACGGCGTGGGGCGACGACATCTACGTGGCCGGTGGCGCGTTCAACAAGAACTACCGCGTCGGTCCGACCCGGGCGGTGACGGTGATGGCCACCGCCACGTTCTCCGAGATCGACAGCCCGGTCCACAACACGATGCCCGCCTCCGAGTACGTCACCACCCACGGCGGCTACGTGTTCATCGCCGTCACCTCGGAGGCCGACGGCAACCACTTCAGCCGGGTGCGCTGGTCCCACCCCGGCTTCCCCGACTGCTTCCGGGCCGACGACTTCATCGACGTCTTCGCTGGTGGCGGCCGGATCACCGGGATCATGGCTTACAACGATCACCTGCTGATCTTCAAATCTTCGACAATGTGGGCGCTTTACGGTTATGACGAGGCGTCCTGGCAGCTTGTCCAGGTGTCGACGAAGATCGGCTGCCCGGCCGTCACGGCGATGACCCGCTCCGAGTCGACGACGTTCTTCTACTCGGCAGCCGACCAGGGCGGCATCTACGCCTACCAAGGGTCCACCCCCGTCTACGTCTCCGAAGCGATCCGTCCGGCCTTCGAGGAGACGTTCAACTACACCAACGTGTTCGTGTCGTGGGCGGCGCGCCGCCTGTGGGTCTCGGTCCCGTGGATCAAAGACATCGGCTCGACCATCGACCCGGCGACCACCTTCGTGTTCGACCCCGACATCGGCAAGGGCGCCTGGACGATGTACCGCTCCGAGGTCGGGGCACTCGGACTCGTCGTCGACAACTCCGACATCACCTCGAAGTACCCGATCGCCGTGTTCTGGTCGCTGGTGACGGCCTGCATGTTGCAGCTCGAATACATCGACGACGCCTACGACGTGATCCTGGAGTCGTACGTGCTGGGCACCGAACGATCGGGCACCGCCAACCCGGACGCCCCGTTCCTCGTCACCGGCAACGACGAAGACATCTTGATCAACAACGACGCCCTGGTCGGATCTCCGTTCGACAGCTACTACCGCACCAAGTGGTTGCACGCCGGGTGGCCGGACCGCAAGAAGTCGTGGCGTCGCCCCACCTTCGTGTGCCGCCAGGTGCCTCGCGACACCGACCTGATCGTCGAGACGTACCGCGACTACAACGAGACCACGATCGTGCGCAGCCGCACCCTGAAGCTGCGCGCCCAGGGCAGCGCCTACTGGACGTTGGATGGTGCCGCCGACCCGTCCGGTGGCGGCTTCGACTGGAAGGCGCAAGGCCACGCCGACCCGAGCGGACGCGGCGCCGACTGGGGCTCCGCGCAAGCAGGCAGCAACCTGGTGCGGGCCGGGTCGCAAGGGATGGCCAAAGCCATCCAGATGAAGGTGCGTGCCTCCCCGGCCACACCTCGTCAGAAGTGGGGAGTCGACGGCATCGTCGCCAAGATCGTCATGCGGAGGTTCCGGTAGATGGCTCTCGACCTGCAGTACACGCTGATCAACGACACGCCCGCCGATGCCGGGCCGCCGGAAGCGAACTTCTCGCGCATCGAGCAGTACATCAACACCGAAGTCATCGACCGGGCCGGGGTCACGGCGATGACCGGACAGTTGAAGCTGATCGGTGACCCGGTCGAAGCGCTCGACGCCGCGCCCAAGCAGTACGTCGACACGTTCATCCCGATCGGCAGCATCTTGATGTTCGGCGGCGACAACGCCCCGCCCGGTGGCAAGTGGGCGGTGTGCAACGGGGCCGAATTGGAGATCGCCACGTACCCGGCGCTGTACGCCATCTACGGCACCAAGTACGGCGGCAGCGCCGGACACTTCAACCTGCCGAACCTGGCGTCGCGCTTCCCGCTCGGTGTCGGGCCAAGCGACGTGATCGGTACCCCCGGCGGTTCCCGTGACGCCGCGATCGTCAACCACGCCCACCCGATCGACCACACCCACGCCGCCTTCACGACCGGCAACGACGCACCCGACCACAACCACGTCGGAGCCGACCACACCCACGGCGACGACCACATGCACACCGGGACCACCGTCGGGGCCAGCGCCCGCCACACCCACGGCGCCGGACAGTTCAACAACTTCGCGGTGTCGACCCTCAGCGGCAACCAGTCCGGCACCACCGGCGGCGGCTTCCAACTGAACGTCGTCGCCAACACCGACGTCGACACCCCGGACCACAACCACCCCTTCAGCACCAACTACAAGTCGCAGCAGGGCTTCGGGACCAACACCACCGGAGCCGACCGGGTGCTGACGTCGGCTGGAGCGAGCGCTCGTCACGCCCACAGCGCGGCGGTCCCCGCCTACGCCGGAGCGTCCGGCACGCCGACCGGTGGGGTGGCGGCAACCAACGCCAACCTGCCGCCCTACCTCGTGATCAACTTCATCGTCAGGATCGCCTGAGATGGCCCTGTCGGGATACGGCGTTGCCGACGGGGCCGGATACGACCAGCAGGCCAACGACCTGCAGTACCGCTACAACACCGACAAGTCGGCCAACGCCTACGGTCGCTTCCTGTCGCAGCAGCGGGGCAACCGCACCCTGGCTGACCTCAGCCAAGGGTTCCAGCGGGGGCTCCCCGGTTTCAAAGCCTCGTTCGGTCAGCGCGGTCTGAGCGGTCCCGGCGTGCGCAGCGGCTCGATGCAACGTTCGATGCAGAACTATCTCGGCGACTACGCCCGCGACTACGGCCGGGCCGCGCAGGACGCCACGCAGGAAGCGCAGAACTACGACTTGCAGTCGGCCCAGCTCGATGCGTACTTGAACAGCAGCCTCGCCGGTCTGCAAGCCCAGAAGCAGACCGACATCGCCAACGCGGCGCTCGCCATCGAGGCGTTGCGGCCGTACCTCGGAGGAACCTGATGACCACCGGTCAGTCCGCCACCTCGATCCGCAACAGCCTGTCGAACGTCAACAACACGTGGGGTGACCAGGCCGACGCAGCAGCCGCCAGGCGGGTCGCGGCCGACGCCCAGGCCAAAGGGATCAACCCGTACACGTCGCAGTACAGCAGGCCGGGGGCCCCGCCGATCTACAACCCGAACGTCGTCTCCAACGCCGTGCCCGGTCAGGGTGCCGGAACGGTGGGGATCAACCGGGCCAACAACATCAGCAACCTGGCGTCCAGCATCGCGGGCCGGGCACCGACCGTGGCCCGCCCTGGCATCAGCGGAACGTCCACCTCCACCGCCGTTCGCCGGGGAGGGGGCGGCGGTGGAGGTGGCGGGGCCGTCGCCGCTCCGAAGCTGTCGCAGGCCCAGCTCGACTGGATGGCGTCGCTGCTGAAATCCGCCGGACCGCAGGCGTTGACCGCCAACACCCTCGACCTGCCCGACTACCAGGCGTACGCCTACGCGGCATTCGACCCGTCGATGTACAACCAGTTGCAGGGCTCGTTCGATCAGGCCGTGCAGATGGACCGCAACACGGCGACCCAGTCGTACGGCGACCTCACCAACTGGCTGAACCAGAACCAGACCAACGCCTTCAACAACGGCAACAACAGCTACGCCCAGGCGGACCCGCAGCAGCAGGCGATGGCCCGGATGCTGCAGGACCAAGGTGTCAACGCGGCGTCGAACCCCGGCTTCCAGTCCTCGGTGCAGGGGGCGGCGGCAGGCAACGCGGCGTTCGACAACCTGTGGCGGGTACTCGGCGCCAACGAGGACACTGCCAACCGCAACCGTCTCGGCAACGTGCAGCAGCAGGCCGCGCAGACCCAGAACGGCCTCAACGTGGCCGCCTTGCAGGGCACCACCGGGATCGGGTTGCAGCGATCGCAGGCCCAGGCCGCCTACCAGACCCAGCTCCAGCAGATGCAGCGCGAAGACTGGCAGGCCCAGCAGCAGGCGTTGCAGCAGGAAGCGCTGGCCAACTGGCAACGAGCCAACGAGGTGCAGGACACGAACTCGACGAACATCAACTCGTACCGCAACTCGGAGCTGCAGTCGCTGCTCGGATTGCTGCCCAGCCTGGCCGGTAACCCGGCTGCGCTGCCGTCGCTGCAGGCACTGGGGCTGGCATGAGCACCCAGAGCGACCTCCAGGATCTGGCCGACTACATCACGTCGCTGCCGCCCGACCAGCAGGCCGAGGCGATGTCGAACCTCAACTTGATGAACGCCAACCAGGTGCCGTACTCGTTCCAAGGTGCGTACCAGCCGGAGCTTGACGCATCGAACCTGGAGTCCGCCCAGTACGGCGGGAGCTACAACATCCCGCAGCTCACCACCAAGGGCAAGGTCGACCCCCGCGACTTGACCCAGGTGGGCCAGTCGGTCACGTTGGCCAAGAACCGGGAAGGTCTGCTCGCCGACAAGGTGCTGCAGATGCAGGCCGGACCCGGTGCGTACGGTGCCGGAGCGTTCGACCCGACCGTCACCTACAAGGGCAACACGGTCGACTTCCCCGGCGAGCGGGCGCTCCAGGCGTACGCCGGGACCAAGGGCTGGCAGGGCTTCATGGCCAAGCGGATGCTCGGCCAGACCTCGACCGGGGTGCGTGAATCGCCGAGCGAAGCGTGGGCCAACCTCCAGGCGTACATCGATTCGCCATCGAAGACGGATGCCGAAACGAAGGACAAGGACGCCTTGAAGGCGTCGCTGGTTCCGTCCAACGCAGGCAGCGGAGACCCGGTGCAGGCCGCGGCGGCTGCCGCGTTGGGCGTCACCTCGAACTCGGCGTCGCCCTACAACATCGCCGCCATGCAGTCGTGGGCCAACGATCGCTACGCCGATCTGATCAAGGACCGCCCCCGCGAATCGCTGTTCCAGGACCCCAAGACCGGTGCGTACTACGACCAGGCGCCGGAGACGACGCCGTCGGCGCAGGCCAAATGGTTCCAGGATCAAGGCCTCGACCTGCCCACCGACAGCTACGCCGACCCCGTCTATCAGGAGCGGATCCTCAACGCCGCCGATCCGAACCGGCTCGTCAACAACCAGCAGGCGATGCAGGACTACGGGATGTCGGGGGCGGTCACGCAGGCCGCCAACAAGGGGGCGGCCGGTCTCGGCTCCGCCTACGAAGACATGCTGCGCCAGATGCGGGAAGAAGGTACGCAGCGGGCGGCGTACATCACCGGCAACCAGGCGGCCGTCGCCCAAGGTGACCCGAACGCCTGGTGGAAGCAGGGCCAGCCCGATCAGCTCGCGGCCGCCATGCCGCCAGCGCAGCCGATGTCGCCGAACCCCGCCCAGTTGTTCGGGCGGATGACACCGGACCAGGCGGCAGCCGCGCTGGCCCAGATGCAGCAGGCGACCGGCGGGTCCAACATCGGGGCGGGCTACACCCAGCCGGGGGTGGTGTCGTCCCCCAGCTTCATCAACCGCCAGCCGCAGGGCGGGATCATGTTCAACTCCCGCGTCGGCAACGTGCCCCGACCGATGCCGGGTGTTCCGACGCCGACGTTCAACACGGGGGCGCCGCCCGCTGCGCTGCCGACCCAGGTGCCGGAGACGCAGATGGTCCGCCAGTCGATCGACGCTCCTGGCTTCCACCACGACCCGGTCACCGGGTTGGTGTCGAATGGCTGGCGTCTCGTCGATGTGCCGACCCAGGTGCCGTCAACGAAGACGACGGCCGAGACGATGGCGCGGACCCCGCCCCCGGTCCCGGCCCAGTTGCCGAGCGCCGGGCAGTCGTTCGGTCCGCAGGCCCAGGTGCCGTCCGCCGATCAGCTCGGCTCGGCCTGGGACAAAGAGTTCGCGGGCTACTCGCAGCTCACGCCGGGCGGCGCTGCCCCGGTGTTCGACTTCGGTGGCAGCCAGCAGAGCAACGCCAAGATGCAAGACGTCATCAACCAGCTCACCAAGGCGGGGGGGCGTACCGGCACAGCGAAGTTCTCGTTCCAGGGTCGCCAAGGCGAAGCGCAGCCCGGTTCCCGGGTCGTTCGCAACACGCAGAGCAACGCCGATGCGCTCGGCAAGGCGTACAACGCGGCCCGCAAGCAGGCCACCGCCGCCTACGGCAACCAGTTCACCCAAGGCATGGCGACCGGGGGCGGGCAGTCGGCAACCTATCTCGACGACTACCGCAAGGAGTTGGCGATGCGGTCGCTGGCTCAGCAGGGACGCACCCCGCTGAACGATGAGATCATGCAGCGCCGTCTGCTGCTGAACAGCCTGGGGTTGTACAGCTAGTGCCTCCGTTCCTGGAGTCGATCCGGGTCGCCCCACAGCGGCCGCTGGGCGTACAGGTGTACGCACCGAACGGTCGACCGCTGCCCGCCCAGTACCGGGTGGCACCCCCGCAACGTCAGGCCGCACCGACGCGACGCACCGGGCAGCGCCGACCGAAAGAGCAGGGACCCGGGGGAGGGCAGGGCTTCGACATGGCCGCGGTCGACGCCGCGATCGAAGCGGGCCGCCAGGTCAACGCCCAGAAGGCAGCCCAACACAAGGCCGAGCAGTCCCAGCCGTTCTGGAAGAAAGGGATCGGCGAAGTCCTCGGCAACCCGGTGGTGCAAGGTGCTCTGTTCCCGCTCGGCCTGTTGTCGATCGGTGGCAAGGCCGTCACGCTGGCCCGCTCCGAGGCAGCCCAGCACCTGCCGGAAGGCGCCGAACAGTTCATCGACAAGCTCGTCCAGATCGGGCTGCACCAGCCGATGCAGACCAGGGCGTACACCGAGACCGATGCCCAAGGGAACCGTCAGCTCCGCAACGCCAACATGCTGCAGAATCCGTTGGGATCCATCGACGAGGCCCGGGCCCGGGCCGACAAGTCGTCGAACTGGGGCAAGCTGGCCCCTCGCTCCGACTACGGCACCGGCAAGGTGCAGGTCTCGCTCGGCAACGACTGGCTCGATCGTCTCCAAGGGTTCTCCGGTGACGTCGCCTCCGATCCGCTGACCTACATCACGGCCGGTGGCAGCCGGGCCACGATGCTCGACCGCGCCGCCGAGGCAGCTACACGTGTAGCTCGGACCGAAGAAGCGTTGAACCTGGCGTCGAAGGCCGGGCGCCCCGCCGAGGAGATCGCTGGGATCACCGAGGAACTCGACCAGGCCCGCAAGGCCGCCGAGTTCGCCAAGGATCTGCCGCCCGTGCGGGGCTCGATGCCGCTGCCCCACACCCGGGCCGAACGCATGTCGGTCGCCGCCGAGTGGGTCAAGAACCTGCCTGCCGAACAGTTCAAGTCACTCGAAGGTGAGATCCAGAAGGGGGTCAGCCGCGGCTTCCTGGCGATGTCACCCGAGGCACGCGATGCCCTCGGCATCGAGAAGGCCGGGCTGCGGATCCGCGGCTTCAACACCCGCATCCCCGGCACCAGCCTCATCGGTGAAGGTGTCGGTGAGATCGGCAGCCGGGTGCGCCAAGGGCTCAACGCCCTGCCCGGCGAAGAGTCGAAGCTCCGCAACATCCGGGTGCCGAAGGGCTACGAGGAAGCAACCAACGTGCTCGGTCGGGAGCGCCCCGGCGACGTGTTCCTGGCTGCCACCGACGTGCTGGCACGCGAGTCGGCCCGCGCTGGTGAAGGCGGGTTCGTGTCGCGGGCCAACCGGGTGCTCACCAGCGGCATCCGCAAAGCGTTCAAAGGTGTATCGACCGACGGTCGTCGAGCGTTACTCGAAGAGGCCGAACGGGACGCCCAGCCGAACGCCGTCAACGAGATCTTCAGCCGCATCCTCGACACGTACAAGCGGGCCACCGGTCGGACCCTCGACCCGGCGTACCTGCGCAACCCCGATACCTACGTGCCACACATCTTGGAGCCAGGGTTCCGCCGCCACCTCAAAGCGGTGCTCGCTTCGGGCGGGGACGAGGCGAAGGTCGCCGAGGCGTACAAGAAGGCAGCCGGGTTCGCCACTGTCGACCTGTTGGAGTCGTCCGGCTTCCTGGAAAGCGGACGCCGCCTCGACGTCAACGCCGACGGCACGGCCCGCACCTTGAAGCTGGGCGGTCGCGAGGTGGTGATCGACGACGCCACGATCGGTGGGCTCAACAACAACCAGACGCTGAAGGATGCCTTCCCCTCCTACAAGGGGAAGTTCTACATGGACGACCCGGCGACGATCGCCGAGGCGTACGTCGGTTCCCTCAAGAAGCAGGCCGGGCGCGACGCCGCGGTGAAGGCCCTCGTCGACTCCGGCAACCCGCACGTCGCCACGCTGACCGGCGATCTGGAAGCGACTTGGAAGGCGATGAACGAGGCGCTGGCTCAGCAGGGCGCGGTGCCGTTGACGTCGACGATGCGGGCCGGGTACACACCCGGCGTCAACGTCCCGCCGGTCCCGGCCGCACCTCCGGTGCCGGGCGGTGCCGAGGACGCGGCCAACCGGGCCTTCCATGCCGCGGCCCCCGAAGCCATGGCGGCGGCCGCCACCCCGGAGGAAGCGGCCGCGCTGGCCTCCGAGGTGGCGGCCACCCCACAGCCGTTGACGCCGATCGACCCGAACGAGTTCTTCAAGACCACCAAGAACAAGGCGGCGACCCAGGAGCAGACCAACTTCCTGCTGGGACAGGGCAAGAAGTACGCCCGTGCGGCCCGCAAGGACGTCACCGAGACGGTCGAAGCCACCCGCGAAGCCCTGTCCGGGCTGCGCGACGACATGACGAAAGGGATCCGCGGCTCGATCGACGACGCCAAGGAGGCGTTGAAGCCGATCAACGCCCGGATCAAGAACTACGCCAAGATCATCGAGGACTTCGGACCGTTGACCGCCGACAACGAGGCCGAGGTGTCGAGCCTGCTGGCCAACGTCGACCAACAGATCCTCGACACCGAACGCGAACTGAAGACGAAGTCGGCGGTGTGGAAGGGCCGTTCGACGAAGGCGCAGAACGAGCTGGAGCGCGACCTGTACGGCCAGCTCCGCGAGCTGAAAGCGGTGCGTGAGAAGGCCGAGCAGAAGCTGAACGAGGCGTCAGCGCGGATCGCCGAGAACGTCGGCAACCGGGCCGCCGAGCTGAACCGTCCGGTCGCTGAAGCACAGGCTCGCCTGTTCAAGAAGGAGGCGCGGTTCGTCGCCGAGAACGGACCGGCGCCGTTCCAGCCCAGCGACATCGAGTGGGCCAACGACCACATCGCCCAGCGCAAAGCGAACCTGGAGCCGTCCGCCGCGTACCAGGCGAAGGCCGACGAGTACCGCCAGGCGCTGGCCGAGATGGATCAGCTCCGTCAGAACCTGCCGTTGAAGCGGGGGGTCATCACCCCCGAAGGCATGGCCGCGCTCGACGCGCACGTCGCCAAGACCGAAGGCATCGGCCTGGAGCTGAGCCGGATGAACCCGAAGCCCGACGCCTACGAGGCGGCGCGCAACGAGCTGAACCAGCTCCAAGGACAGCTCCGTTCGACCCCGGTCGCGGAGCGGGCGCCGATCGAGAAGCGGATCGCCGAGCTGAACAAGGACTTCGCGCCGGGCGGCAAGCACTTCGACAGCGCCCGGGCCGACAAGATCATCGCCAGCACCCTCGAATACGAACGCAAGATGAAGCAGTTCACGTGGTGGGAGCAGTCCGAGATCGACGCCACCCGCGGCGCCAAAGCCCACAAGGTGGAGCTGATCGGCATCGCCGACCGCAAGCGGGTGCGGGCGACGCGGGTGGCCGAGCAGCGCTTCGCCGACGACCTGCCCGACAAGATCCAGACCGAGCAGGCCCGGGTCGCAGGTGAGATCGGAGCCCAAGCTGACGCCGAACTCGGACCCATCTCCGCCAAGCAGGGGGTGATGAAGAACCTGTCGGCCGACCTGACCGACAAGGAGCGTCTCGTCGCCAAGCGGGACAACGCTCGGGTGCTGCGCGAACGGCTGCGCAAGGTCGACCCGAAGTACCGGCGGCTCGACCTGGAGGCGTCGCTCAACGAGATCGAAGATGTCGCCCGTCAGAACCCACTGCTCACCAACCCGGAGCTGACCGCCGCGGAGTCCCTGCTGCAGACGAACCGAGAGGCGTTGCAGCGAGCCAAGCGCACGTCGTTCCGCGAGAAGGATGTCGAGCGGCTCATCGCCGACGCCGAGAACGGCAAGTTGGGGCCGATCATGATGGCCACCCTCAACGACAACTGGAAGGCGTTGCACAGCGGGCCGTTGCAGACCGGCGATGTCATCGTCAGCGCCGAGCTGTCCCGTCGGCTGCAGAACCTGTATCCGATCGCCACCGAACCGAAGTGGCTGGGTCGCACCTTCAACAGCTTGACGAACCTGTTCAAGACGTACGCCACGTTGAGCCCCGGCTTCCACGTGCGCAACGCCCTGTCGGGCATCTTCATGAACACCGCCGACGGGGTGCTGCTGTCGAAGCAGTGGGAGGGCTCCAGCCTGTGGCGGGAGATGCGCCAGTCCGACGACACGTGGCTGGACCGTCAGCCGCTGCGGGTGCAGCAGGCGTTCGAAGCGGCGGCCGCCACCGGGGCGGGCGGTCGCTACGAGGAGGCAGGCATCCGTGCGCAGTCGGCGTCGAAGTACGAGTCGTGGGCGAAGATCTACAACCGGCTGTCGAACAACCCGATGACCCGCTTCAGCCAGCGCGTCGGCAGCCGGGTCGAAGGGGCGCTGCGTCTGGGCATGGCGCTCGACACGTTGGACCGGGGCGGCACCGTCGAGGATGCGATCTCGCGCATCAGCCGCATCCACTTCGACTACGCCCAGGTGTCCCAGCTTGACGAGACGATGCGTCGCATCTTCCCGTTCTGGACGTTCATGTCCCGCAACCTGCCGATGCAGGTCCAGGAGATGTGGACCAACCCTCGGCTCTACGCCTACTACGGATCGGTGCAGCGCAACTTCCAGCTCCCCGACGCTCCGCTGACACCGAGCTACTGGAAGACGACGGGGGCCTGGCGCACCCCGCTGAACAACCCGCTGAACGGCCAGCCGTTGTACTTCCAGCCGGACCTCGCCTTCAACCAGGTCCCGGCCAACCTGCAGATGCTCTCCAACGCGGCGAGCGGGGACGCCGGGGCGCTGCTCGGCAACGTCAACCCGTTGATGTCGGCACCGGCCGACTTCTTCAACAAGCGCGACAGCTACTACGACCGCAACTACGACTCGACGGACTACACGAAGAAGTCGGGGATCCTCGGCACGCCCGAGACGATCCTGGCCTCGCTGCTTGGTCAGACCAACGATGCCGGTGAGGTCTCCGACAACTTCGACAACTTCCTCAACTCGATCAACCCGGTACAGAACCGGCTCGATCGTCTCGTGCCGGGAGCGTTCGGGGACAAGACGAACAGCGACCAGCAGTTGGCGGCGTGGGCGTCGTTCCTCGGGCTGCCCCCGATGACCCGGTCGCTGTCACCGTCGCAGCAGCGCACCGAGTTCTGGCGTCGCTACAACGAGGCGCTCGACAAGGCGAAGGCCACCACGGCTTCGGCGAAGCGACAGCTCCAAGGACAGTAAGGATGTGACATGGCTGCGCCACGCGTAACGATCAACGATCTCCCCGATAAGCCCACGTCGTCGCCCGCCGATCTGATCGTGGTGCAAGACGGCACCGTCACCAAGAAGATGACGGTGCAGCATCTCGCTGACGGCATCGTCCCACCGGTACCGGTGTTCACCTCGACGCATTCAGGTGTCGTGCCTGGGTCGGGTGGCAGCAACGTCGACTTCTTGCGTGCTGATGGCATCTGGACGGTGCCGCCCGGCAGCGGTGGTGGCGGCACCGGCGGTCTCGCTGGAGTCATCGTCCAAGAAGACGACACCACCAGGGCGACGGCAGCCACAACGATCGACTTCGGTCTCGGCTTCGACGTCACCGAATCCCCGGCCAACGAAGCCAACGTGACGCTCGACCTCACCGAGTACAGCGGTGGTGCCCTGCCGGTCACCGGTGGCGGCACCGGGGCGACGAGCGCGGGCACCGCCCTGACCACGCTCGGTGGGGTACCGACAACCCGCTCGATCAGCACCACTGCCCCGTTGTTGATCAGCGGTAGCTCGTCCGCTGACCTGTCGGCCAACCGGACGATCAGCGTGTCGACCTTCGGGGCTGCGTCCGCTGGAGTGGTTCCACCGTCGGGCGGGTCCGCCACCAACTTCCTGTGCGCGAACGGCACCTGGGTCGCACCGGCCGGGACCGGCGGGGGTGGCGTGCCGACCACCCGGACCATCAGCACCGCGCCCCCGTTGGCCGGTGGGGGTCCGCTCAGCGCGGACCTCTCGCTGACTGTCAACAACTTCACGACGAGCGTCGCCGGGACCGTCCCGCCGTCGCCCGGTGGCACGAGCACCTACCTGCGCGCCGACGGAACGTGGTCAACGGTGGTCGGTACCCCTGGCGCGCCGGGTGCCACCGGCCCGGCTGGGATCGTGCAGCAGGCCACCCCACCGTCGGACACGTCGGTGCTGTGGGCCGACACCACCCAGGTCGGCATCGAGGAGAACGTTCGCTACCTCTCCACGATGGCGGGCACGACCTACACGCTGGCGCTGTCGGACCGGGGCAAGTTGATCCAGTGCTCCGCCAGCTCGGCGATGACGGTGACGGTGCCGACCAACGCCACTGTGGCCTTCGTGATCGGCACGCAGATCGACCTCGTCCAGACCGGTACCGGGGTGTTGACCATCTCCCCCTTCGACGGCACCGTCACCGTCAACGCCACACCGTCACGGGTGTTCCGCGCCCAGTTCAGCGCAGCGTCGCTGATCAAGACGGCGACCAACACCTGGCTGCTGATCGGAGACCTGAACTGATGCGAACCCTGGGCATCACCACCGCAAATCGAACCCCTGCTGTCGCACCACCACCGAACGCCATCGCCGGAAAGCCGTTCTTCGACGACTTCGCCGGGGCCAGCATCGACCCGTTGAAGTGGACCGTCTACAACCGGCTCGGCGACTGGGGCAACAGCGAGATCAACTGCATCGTCCCCGGGGACGTCGCCGTGTCGAGCGGCACGCTCAAGATCACCTCCAAGTTCGAGGACCACGTCTGCGGCGACACGATCATCGCCCCGGCCACCAAGAACTACACGTCCGGCCAGGTCGCCCAGGCGACCCAACCGTTCCTCTACGGCACCGTGAGCGTGCGGGCCAAGATCGCCGGGGGCACCGGTCTGTGGCCGTGCATCTGGATGCTCGGCTACCTGTGGCAGCCGAGCCAGCCGTACACCGCCAACACCCCGGAGCATCAGTGGCCCCGCCAGGGCTGGTGTGAGATCGACATCGCCGAGTTCATGAACAACGCGCGCACCTCGGTGAACTGCCAGATCCACTACGACCCCACGTCCGACGGGAGCGCGACCGTTCACCCCGGCAGCAGCCAGGCCCTGCCGTTCGACGCCACGACCCGCTTCATGGTGTACCGCTTCATCTGGTCGGCGGGCTCGGCGATCTGGCAGGTCGACGCCGAGGACGGCAGCGGGTTCCGCACCTTGCAAACCGTCACCGGGTCCGCCAACGTGCCCAACGTCCCGATGTACCTGGTCCTCCACACGGCCATCGGTGGCATCGGTGGCGGCACCCCGAACCCGGCCACATTCCCCCAAACGATGGAAATCGACTATGCACAGATCAGCTAGCAGGAAGGTGGCGCCGTGACCACGCTGAAGCAGTACAACTCGGCCACCAGCCAGTGGGAAGTGATCGTGGTCGGCGGCCCCGGACAGGGCGTGCCGCCCGGTGGCGCCACCAGCCAGGTGCTGACCAAGACCAGCGGTACCGACTACGCCACGGCGTGGCAGACGCCATCTGGTGGTGGTGGCGGAGTGCCGACTACCCGCACCATCACCACCACCGCTCCGTTGAGGATCGACGGCGCGGGCGCGGCCGACCTGTCCGCCGACCGCACCCTGGCCGTCAACACCTTCTCGACCACCACCACTGCTGCCGGGGTGGTGCCCGGCTCCAACGGTGGCGGCACCACCAACTTCCTGCGCGCCGACGGTTCCTGGGCTGCGCCCCCCGCCGGTGGCGGCATCGCCGACGGCAACAAGGGCGACGTCACCCTCGGCGGCAGCGGCACCACCATGGTCATCAACGCAGGGGTGGTGTCCAACGCCAAGGCGGCGGTGATGCCAGCGAGCACGTTCAAGGGCAACAACACCGGCACGAGCGCGGCGCCAGTCGACATGACACCGGCCGTGGCCAAGGCGCTGCTGGCCATCACCAACACCGACGTCAGCGGGCTCGGCACCGCGGCAACGATGACCGGCCCGGCTGGGACCATCGTCGGCACCACCGACACGCAGACGCTGTCGAACAAGGCCATCACCGTCGGGATCAACGCCCAGACCGGGACGACGTACACGCTGGTGCTCACCGACGCCTCGAAGATGATCACCATGAACAACGCGGCGGCGATCACGCTCAGCGTGCCGACCGACGCGTCGGTGGCGTTCCCGGTCGGCACCACCATCGACGTCGCTCAGATCGGCGCCGGGAAGGTCACCGTCGCCGCGGTCACGCCGGGCACCACCGCCGTCAACGGCACCCCGTCGCTCGGATTCCGGGCCCAGTACAGCGCGGCCACCCTGATCAAGATCGCCGCCAACTCCTGGTTGGTGGTCGGCGATCTGGCATGAAGTCAGGGATCGCCGCTTCGGCGCACGTTGTCTCCGGTGGCGGATCGGTGAACATCGGGTACCGGCTGTTCAACGGCACCACCGACCGCCTGTCGACACCGCTGGCCGAGATCGGCGGGGTCGCTCTGTGTCCGTCGACGTGGCTGTTCGCCGGACGGCTGATGCCTGGGACCCCCAGCGGAGAGATCGTGTCCGACGCCGGGACCGCGACGGTCGACTGGTTCTACGACGGCATCAACGGCATCCGGTTCTTCGAAGGGACGACCAACTCGCCGGATCACAGCCCTGACGTGGCGACCGGGGTCGACTTCATCGTGATCCAGTCACTCCCCTTGACCGGGGTGATGCGCTACTCGCTCGCCACCCACAACGGCACCGTGTGGTCGGCGTTCACCCACGCCGATTCGACGTGGGACCCGCAGAACCCGACCGTGTCGTCGACCGGCGGCCTCGACTTCGGCGGCACCGACTTCCCGACCATCATTCGGATTGCCTTGCTCGGCCACACCAACGCCGTCCTGACAGACGCTCAACGCAACACGCTGGTCTCCGGTGGCACCAGCCACCTGTCGGCCTGGTTGGCGTTGCCGTCGCTGACGAACCTGCTGCGCGCTGATCAGACCCCGGTCAGCGACCCCGTCGGTGGATGGGATCAAAGCTCGATCACCGGGACCGCCGTCACCGCCGCCGCCTTCCCGATCCTCAACCCCTAGTTGCCCCGGTCGTCGACCGGGTAGAAGATCCGAAGCACAACGACAAGGAGCAACGATGGCAACCACCAAGTCCACGCCCCCTCCGGCCGAAGACGAATCGCCGTACGCCAAGACCGCCGAAGAGGCGGCCGGTGGCAAGCCGGTCGGACCGGAACACGATGGGTCGTTCAGCGCTCCCGACTTCTACGACCCGAAGACGGGGGAGCGCATCTCCACCGACTGGGACAGCGAGGCACAGAAGAATGATCCCGGCATCGGCGCGCCACCTCCCGTCGAGGGCGGGGCATCCGGCGGGGCCGGTGGTGAGGTCACCCCAACGACAACGAAGGAGTCCTGACATGACACCAGAAGACGACGTACCCGGCGACGACGTCCCCGAGAACGAAGACTTGGAGAGCGACGAGAGCGAACCCGAGGACGAGTGACCGTCTTCCCGTACGGCTACGCCAGCCCGCCCGGTGGCGGGCCGCAGGGCATGGGCACCATGCTCACCTGGGATCAGATGATGACCAAGAAGACGGTCTACAACCTGCATCCCGAGGTGCGCCGCCGGTTCTACGCCCTGATCAACGCGGCCGCCACCGTCGGTGTGCCGCTCGGCGTCGGGACGGGCTGGCGTGTCCAGCCCAACCCGCCGCCGCCTGGGTTCGCCAAGCCCGGCAACTCGTGGCACGAGTCGTGCCCGGTGTCCCCGCACTCGGCGTCCGCCTTGGCGATCGACACCGTACCGAACGTGTCGTGGGCATGGATGGAGGACCACTGTGGTTCGTTCGGTTTCCGCACCTTCAAGTATGTGGGCAACGAGCCGTGGCACATCCAGCCCACCGAGATCTCGGCGTCACGCAAGTACACGTCGACGCCGCCGGTGCTCTACACCTGGGATCTGCCTGGCGACCAGCCGCCCGACCAGCCGCCCACCCCGACGACAGGAGTGTTCACCGTGAACGGCTACCGCATGAACGTGCAGCAGGGATCGACCGGCAAGATGGCCAAGATGTGCCAGCAGCAGATCAACCTGTTGGCCAGCCAAGGCATCGCCGAGGACGGCAACTTCGGTAGCCAGTCGGTCGAAGCGTTGAAGCGGGTGCAGACCGTGCTCGGCGTCACGGCCGACGGTCAGTGCGGACCGAAGACGTGGCAGGCGTTCGAGAACGGCATCAAGTCGCAGTCCGAGTCGGGTGGTTGGACCTGATCGAAGCGGCGCTCGTCATCACGGCCACGTTGATTGTGGCTGTTCTACTTCTGGACCAAGTCCACCGATTCGAGGAACGACATGAGCTTCAAGACGGTGCAGAACAAGATCGCCCGCCAGCAGGGGGTGAGCCAGAAGTCTGCTGGTGCGATCTTGGCAGCCAGCACCCGCAAGGCGAGCCCGGCAGCGAAACGTAAGAACCCAGCACTCAAGAAGGTGAAGTAGTGCCCGCCTGGATGTACGTCCTGTTCGGGGCGATGCTGGCGGCGATCGTCGTGCTGCTCATCATCGTGCTGTGACCGCGCCCGTTCGTTCCCTGTGGCAACGGGAACCGGTGCGCGTCGTCAACGCCATCTTCACCCTGGCCGCCGCCATCAACGCCGTGTTGCTCGGTGCGGGCGTCTACTCGGGTGCAGTCGCGGGCATCATCACTGGCATCATCGCTGCCTTCGCCGCCTTCGTGAACGAGCTGTTCACGCGCGCCGAGGTCACGCCGATCGGGCCGTTGAGTGATCTTGCCGCGGCTGATGACCGACCAGACACCTGACGAAGAGCCCTCCGGTGACCGTCGTCAACGGGATCGCCGTCGTGACGACCGACGGCGTCAGGGCTGGGTGCCGCGCCCCCCGCAGGACGGCAGCTCGTCGGACTTCATCGTCGTCGTGTTCGCCATCACGGTGGCCTCGATCCTCGTCATCCTCACCGTCGGCACCATCATCGCTGGGATCATGGGGGTCGACATCAAGTCGTACTTCGCCATCCTCACGTCGATCATCACGTCGATGATCTCGGCCCTGGTCGGCTACCTAGCAGGCAAGGGTGTCGGTCGAGCCGAGGCTCAGGAGTGAGCGCCGTCGCAGTACTGGTGGCGATGGCGGTCTCGGTGGGCTGCGGCACGGTGGCCGGGATGGTGGCGCTCGCCACCGACGAGACCCCGCCGTCTCCGCCGTCGAGCACCGTCGTGACGCCGGGACCGCCGGGGCCGGTCGGTGAGCAGGGTCCTCCAGGTAGTCAAGGGGTGCAAGGTGAGCCAGGATTGCCGGGGCCACCGGGAGCAGCCGGAGCAACCGGAGCACCCGGTCCTAGCGGTGCTGATGGACAGAACGGGGCGGACGGTCGTGCTGGTGTTGATGGCGGGGACGGTGCTCGGGGTCCTGCTGGGCCTGCTGGTGGCGACGGTGCACCTGGCGCACCGGGGCCTGCCGGACCCGAAGGTTCCGCTGGTCCGCCGGGTTCCGCCGGGCCACCTGGTGCAACCGGGGAGCAGGGTCCACCGGGATCCACGGGCGCCCAAGGTCCACCTGGAACCCAAGGTCCGCCCGGATCTGAGTGCTCGGCCGGGTTCCACTCCGAGCAGATCAGCGTGCACCAACGGTCACCGGTCGACACCGACCGACTGATCACAGCGTGCGTGGCGGACTGATTCGGGACGCGAAAAGGCCCCGCCCCCCTGATGGGGAGCGGGGCCTTCAGGTTCCCAGCTACACGTGTAGCTGGCTAGTCGTCGCCGAGGTACGTCACCTCGTACTCGTCAAGCAGGTTGGCGAGTGCGCCGATGAACTCCTCTCGGGAATCCTGGTCCCAGCGGGCGAGCAGGGCCACGTTGCGGGCTACGTCGAGGAAGCCCTCGCCGTAGTGCTCCATGCAGTACCAGCTACCGCACGCTTCGAGCACGCCGTCGGCGGAACAGATGCAGCAGATGTTCACGTTCAGCTCCGTTCGTTCTTGTTGACCCACGCACCGCGCCGTCCCGTTCGCAGCGCACCGCACGCGCAGCGTTCGATGTAGCTGAACCGGTACCAGCCTCGGGTCTGTGGTCGGCAGCGATGCCAACGAGATGGGACCGGAGCCTCGAACCACGGCACCCCGTCGAGGTGCTCTGCGTTGGTGTGCCCGGCCGCCTGCTCGTCGATGACCCAATTGCTCACAGTTCCAAGTGGCCCAGCGCCACGGCCCGGATCACCTCCGCGCACTGCTTGGCCCCGAGGGTGTCGAGGCTGACGTAGCCATCCTCGTCGGCGTCGGGGGTCATGCCCAGCTCCCAGATGCGGTCGACCCACCAGTCGCTGGTGGTGAACATCCGGTCGGCTTCGCTCAGGGGGATGTCGAGGACCCTCGCTCCCTCCTTGATCCAGTCGCGATAGGAGTCGTTCTTCCGGCTCCAGATCTTGGCGTGGACGTCCTTCCAGTCCAGGCCCTCGGACCACGCATCGAGGAACAGCGCCGTCCCTGCCATGCAACCGACGGTGCCGCAGATGTTCTCCGGGTTCCCGTCCAGCCAGATGCCGAGGTTCCAACGCGCGGGCTCAGCTTCGATGGCCTCGGCCACCTTCAACATCAGATCAACGTTCATTTCTTGGTCTCCTTGCTTGGTGTGATGCCCCTCGTGGGGCAGCTCTTGATGTGTACCTCGAACATGCGGTCGAGCTTCTCCTGAGTTGTCGCAGTGAGCACGCCATCGCACGACGTGCACACCTTCTTCATTCGACGTTGGTGTATTCGCCGCGCTCGCCGACGTAGCGGGCGTAGACGTCAGCGATCCACCGCTCGGTGTAGTTCCCGACTCGCGTCTCGAATGATCCTTTCGGTCGGAAACAGACGAGTCCGCCGCCGCGGATCACGCTGGCGATCCCGGTCGGCCCGTTCTCGACGATGCGTGCCCACTTGCCGGGTCGGGACTTCAACGCCGCGGCCACCGGGTCCCACACGCTGCCCTGCTGGGCACGCTTGCGTTCCGGTGGGTTCTCCCACTCAATCTTCTCTGGCTTGCCTGTACCCACTGGTCCTCCTTGGTGTATTCATGGCACATTGACGACGACTCGTTGTGCCACGCCGTTGATGACGGTCATTTCTGCTTCGAGGTTGGCCCCGGCGCAGGTGTGATCGTTGTAGATGATGATGACCGTGCGGTCGGTCGTCGTCCAGAAGCCCGTCGTGTCGAGACACTTGTGGGCAAGGTTCGGGAACCCATCCGGGTTCGAGATGATCTCGGCCGGAGACACGTCGACGGTCTGCTTGTTCTCGGGTAGATCGAAGTGGCCTGTTCGATTGTCGTCGCATGACATCAACATGAGGCATGCAGCAATCCCAGCTACACGTGTAGCTGGGATCATCGGTCGAGGTCCTGTTCAATCCGACGTACCACTTCGGCGATGAGAGCGATCCCGGCGAGGGCCGCTGCCATCAGCTCATCAGTGGCGTCTTCTCGGGTGATCGTCCCGGCGTCGAGTCGATCATCCATGTCGTCGATCGTGATGGCGATGCCGTCTTTCAAATCTTGCATCGCTTTGACACGGTCGGCGGTGGTGCGGAGCAACTCGTCCAGTCGGGCGATCTGCTCGGTGGCTCTCGGGTCAGAAGATGTGGTCATCATGATCCTTGTTTCTTGGTTGTCTTCTCTTGTCTGCTGCCAGCTCTCGTTCGATGCTGGCTCTACTCACGAGGTCTTCGAGTTCCTCGGTGGTCGGTAACGGTGAGTGCTTTCCCTTGTGGTTGATCACTCGTCGACAGCGTCGCCCGTCGGCACAGCGTCGCCCGCAGCGTCCGTTGATGTGAGTCCTCCTTCCAGTGCGTCGATCAGTAGCAGGTCTTCGGCGTGGGCGAGGAGGACGATGCGTTCGCGCACCTCGTCCCAACACCACGGGTGGTAGGCGAGGGCGTGGATATCGGACAGCACGAGGATCTTCGTGTCGTCGTCGAGTTGCACAGCCACCCCGCACATCCCACATTCAATGCCTTCAGCTTGCATGCGTTTCCTTTCTGACGTAGATGCCTGAGTTGGTTGGCTGGTTGCACGTGCAGCAAGGTTCGCTCTCGGCGTTACGTACCCACACGGGGGCCGGGATGACCGCTTCCAGGAAGTTGCTTCCCACGTCAAGGATCTTCATATGTTCATCGGCCCAGCAGTTCCAACACTGCTGGACACTTCTCCATGTCATAGCTCCCTCATCTCCATAGGTGTCGACAGTCCCTGCACTGGTGGAATCCGAAGTGGTCTGACGATGCTTCTCCACATACGTGCTTGTGCCCGATGGTCCTTGTCTTGCTCGCGCCGCACGGGTTGGTCGACCGCGCCGCCTGCAGCGGGATAACCACTTCTCTCTGCAACAGGTCCCATCTGTTGTCGTAGTCCTCCTTGGTGATGTGCCCCACGAACCCTCCACAGATCGCGTGGTCGCAGGCGTTGCTGCCGCAGTGGTCAACCCAGCGACTTCGATGGTTGACCGTGATCGGCCGACCACACTGCACGCAGTGGTGATCGAAGATCGGCTGCTGCACCTCCGATGGCGCGACTGTTCCTCGACCTGTCTGACGCATCGTCTGCGACCCCCAGCCCTCATTGACGAGGGCTGGGGGCAGCTTGGACGGTGGCAGATCGTTGAGGAGTGCGGCGACGTCGGGGTCAACCTCCTTCACAGGTACACGTCGCACAGTGTGGATCGGGTGGTCGTGGTGGATCGGCGTGCCACGGCCGACATGACGTGTCGTGGCACACCGGACATACCGGATCTGGCGCTACCGGAGAATCGGACGGCGGTCCGTCAGCGTTCAACCGAGTTCTCCGATCAACGACTTCAACGCCTGCAGATCGCTGGTCAACTTCTCGTTGCGTTCCCGCAAGAAGTTGTTCTCGGCGTGCAACCGATCGAGTTCAGAGATGACATTCGGCATCACCAGATCACGGATCTGCTGCAACACGTCAACTGCGTCGGTAGTCAATGCCTCGTCGGCATCGACCTCGACCACCTCGACCACCTCCGGTTCCTCCGGCGGTGTCGCAGCTACAGGTGTAGCTGGCGTCACCGTTCGCAGTGACCCACTCATCACCTCGGTCTGTGAACGATGCTGAACTTCACCGTTCTTGATGTGGACCTGACGGTGGCTGCCCACAGCCTTCGCCGATGCGAACCCTCCGTGACACACCTTGCAGACGTAGTCAACGAAGCCGTCGCTCCACGTCCGCTCGTCGGATGATTCCGAGTCGTAGACGTAGTACGAGCCGTCCTTGCGACGCTGCCTGCTGCGGGCCACGAACGCGTGCTGGTCAACGATCTCACCGTGGTCCCCGCCGCCGTACGGACGACCCGGCGCCGACCCGGCAAGTCGAACCCTCGGTGACGCGGCCGGGACCGGCGTGTCGGTGGCCTCGGTCGGTGGGTCCTCCCACGTGATGACAGGGGTCTGGGTGAGTGGCGTGTTGCGCGGCTCGGGCACAGGTGCCTCATGCTGCTCGATGCGTTCCCGGTGCTGCTGGGGCGTTTCGCCAACAGCGAGGCGGAGACGGTTGGCCTGCTCACGGTTGGGCTTCACTGAGCGGATGATCTGTTCGACCAGCTCCATCGTGGGCTCCAGCGACGAGTGCAGGATGATCCCGCTGAGCGTCGTCTGGAACACCGACTGACGGACCGACGTGTTCGTCGGGAGGCGCTTCTGGATGCCTTCCGGCGAGGTGACGACCACCGGGTTGTTGTGCTTCTGCAGCACGTTCCAGCCGAGGCTGCGGGCGAGCAGGACGAGGGCCTGCATCCCGCTGTCTCGCACGCTCGACACGTCGAGCATCGCCATCTGTGTGACTGGTTGAAGCTCATGGATTTCTTGGTCCATAGCCATTTCTGACTCCATTTCTTGCTTGGTGTGACGTGTGTGGGGACCGCCGGGAGGTTCTTCTCCCGACGGCCCCCACCTCATGTATGCCAGCTACACGTGTAGCTGGACTATGCCGCTCCGAGCCGCACGAGGTCGGCTTGGTTCAGCTTGGCGATCAGGTTGGTCGCTGCGACGACTTCCTGGAGTGCCTGTGCATGTTCACTGCTGCCGGGGCGCATTCGTCCCAGCTTCTTCCGCAGGGACACGCGATGGATCGACAGGGCTCTGGCACTGAGTGCCACCTCGTCGTCCGTCAGCATCTTGAGGTCCATGCTGATCTCCTTCCATGCTTGGTGGTTGATGGGCGGTTCTCACGCGTGGCACTGCCAGGCGCGATTGAATCCGACGCGGTCGACGATGCGTTCGGCGACGATGATCTGCTGGGCCTTGGTCGCGGCCCCGGCGTACGGTGCGAATGCCGTACCACCGAAGTTACGCCACGCCGAATTCATGATCATCAGCCCTCCGCTGAACGTACCGAAACGGTTGTGCACCTGGCCGTGGGACCATTGTCCGCCGCTCTCGCAGCGAGCCACCTTGTCCCAGTTGACCGACCATCCGCTCGTGTTCGTGCTCGCCTGCCGGGCGGGATGCAGTTGGGCCTGCACCTCCGGCGTGTTGGCGAACGCTTCGGCCGCGGCTGGGTCCTGGTTGTGCCAGTCGACCCACATCGTGACCTGTTGCGGTGTGCACGCCGTCAGCGCAAGGGCGCCTGCTGCTATGCCGATCCGTTTCCTCACTTGTCCTCCTTCTTGGGGCGCGGACGCCAGCGAGCCATCGGGTCTTCGCTGTCTCCGAGCACCTCGTCGAGTTCCTCGCGGAACTCGCTGACTGTCTTGTCGATGTCCAGGGTTGCACCGACACCGTGGACGGGGTGGTCGTGGTCGGGGTTGTCGCAGTGCCAGCTCTTGATGCTGATGACCTCGCCGTCGATGCCGACGTCGGCCCCCATCCCTTGCAGGCAGCACACGATCCCTGTGGTCATCGCCTCCTTCTGTGTGTTGGTCAGGCTGCTGAGGCCCTGCTGGAAGTCTTCACGTCTGACGGCGTAGGCGACGCCGATCATCTCCTTGCCGATGCGTAGCGTGACCTTGCCGATCGCCCGTCCCAGCTCGGGCTGGCCGAGGGCGAACATGCAGGCGCAGTACGGCATCGTGATGTCGTACGTGTGTTGGTCGATGCCGATGTGCATGAGGGACAGGGCGAGGGTGTCCATCACCCGGTCCATCATCGACAGGTCGTCGGGGTCTGCTTCACGGATCTCGTCGAACAGCTCCTTGAAGGCGGCGAGAGGATCGGTGAAGTCGTGGAATCCGTTGTCCACTGTGGTTCCTTTCTTGCTTGATGGCTGGTGGCCCCAGCTACAGGTGTAGCTGGGGCCACCCGTTCAGTCGGCGGCGTAGATGGTGCCGAGCTTCTTGCCGTCGGGGTTGTTGAGGACGGCCCCGTTGAGACGGCCGTTGATGCGGTCGTCGACCACCTCGTACAGCTTGTCGGTCGGGATCTCCGAGTGCTCCTCGATCATCTTGCGGAACATCTGGTCGAGCGGCGGCAGCGGGTCCACCGCATCGGAGGCCTGTTCCTGGAGGGCGAACTGGTCGCGCAGCGAATGCAGCGCGTTGATCAGGTCATCCTCGTTGATGTTGCCGGGCTGCCCGGTGCGGGCGATGGTGTAGCGCACCGCCCGTTCGTAGGCCTCCTTCACGTAGGCGGGCATGAACCCGGTGGTGGCGGCGAACACGTTGTCGTAGTCGATGCCGTCAGCCAGGTCGCTGCCGATGACGATGGGTGCCAGCTTCTCGACACCTTCACGATCCATCTCTCCGATGTGCATGACGGCGTCGATGCGACCGGACCGCATCATCCCCTTGTGGATCTTCTCCACGTGGTTGGTGGTGAGCACGACGGTGATCGGCAGGTTCTTGGTCGTCGGACCGTCGAACACGTCAAGGATCTTCGTCATGATCTCGGGATCCCTCGACGCGGCGATGATGTCGATGTCTTCGATGAACACGAGGGCACCCTTCTCACCGGCGTAGAGGATCGCCGTCTTGATCAGGTCGAGCGGATCGTCGTTGCCTGGTCGGCACAGGATGGCGGTCACCTCGTTCTCGACGGCGACCTTCGCCGCGGTGCGTCCTAGCCCCGACTTGCCGGTGCCGAACGGACCTTCGAGCAGGGTGACGCGCTTGCGGCTGAGACCCTTGCGCTTGATGACTTCGTAGTCGCGCAACGGGGACAGGATGTTGGTCTCGGCCTGCGCCCACACCTCCTTCGAGTAGACGAACTGGGACGGGTCGACCTTCTCGGTGTCGAAGAAGTTCATGCCTCCGTCGAAGCACTTGCCTCGGTAGATGGAGCGCGTTTCGAGGTAGTCCAGGACGACCCGGTAGAAGCCATCGACGATCGTCTTGTCGGCCTTGCGGACGCGGGCGACGAGACGGAACAGTTCACCGCGTGGCGAGCGGGTCGAGGTGATGGTGAGGGTGGAGCCGGGCAGGCCGGGCAGCACCATGTCGCCCCACGGCACGGTCTCGGTGACGAGTTCGCCGTTGACGAAGCCGAGCGGGATGGTGATCTCCTGCGGGGGCTGCGGACCGAAGGCACCTTGGCGGGCCTTCGACTGGGCGTACCCGAAGTAGTCCTTCAGGCAGTTGTACGTGGCGTACGCCCCGTCGTACGGTCGGTAGTCGAAGACGCGGTCGACGAGGACTTCTTCTTCTTGCGACGTGACGTAGCGGGTGACGTCAGTCAGCAACCCTTTGAGGTTGCCGCTGTAACGCTCGGGGAAGATGAACGACCGTCCCTCGAAACGGATGTCATCATCTTTGGTGAGTTGTCCGCCGATGATGGCGAGCTGGGCGAGGGCCTGCGTTTGCAGCTTCTGCTGGGTGGTCTGGACAGCCTTGGTGGGCATTTCAGTTGTTCCTGTTCTGGATGTTGGTCAGTCGGGCGGGGATGACTTTGGTGTAGTTGCAGGTATCGCAGCATCGGTCGTCGTCGTGGACGCCGAGCGGTGCCGGGTTGTGGCCGTAGCCGTGCGGCACGGTGTCGCTGCCGGGCCACGGTTCGCATGGCTGCCCGCAGAGGCAGCAGGTGGGTTGATCCTTCATTGCATCCTTTCGATTTGTTCGTTGGCAGCGCGGATGACGTCAGCCAGGGTTGGTTCTTCGTCTTCGCGGTGGATGGCTCGCCAGAGCAGGTAGCTCATGACTTCGCATCCTCTGAAGTGGTCGATGTTTCCTTTCTCGTCGCCTTCTTCGATGACTGGTTGTCCACATGACGTGCATGCTCCTCCGGCACCCATGACTGAGGCAGCCATGTCGATGCGTTCGAGGAGTTGGTCGTGTTCGACCGAGCCGTCGTCGTCAAATGGCAGTGGTTCGACGATGTCGATGAGTGCTTGTGACGGCAGGCTTTCTTCGTCATCTGGCTTCATCTCTTTGAGCCAGGCTCCGAGGGCATGTCGTCGATCACGGATGAGCGAGTAATCGAGGGCGTGTCTGTAGTTGAGGACTCCATCGCCGTCGACAGGTTCCTTGTCGTAGCAGAGCAGGATGTTGCTGTTCCATCGGTACACCCACAATGGTGGGTCGAGCGGATATCTGAACACCTTCTCCGGGTTGAATTGGGCCATGTTTCCTTCCTTGCTGATTTCCGTATCCACGTAGCGATTTGCTCGTGGATCGGTCGTGTGGGCGTGTTTGGTGGTGA
>Ga0307472_100000028_pt1 | contig 40149 bp, 37 predicted proteins | sample atmos_gasesAM5C__2_FD_204582 | JGI IMG/M metagenome (GOLD analysis project Ga0307472, IMG submission 204582) | Hardwood forest soil microbial communities from Morgan-Monroe State Forest, Indiana, United States - atmos_gasesAM5C_05 | ecosystem: Environmental > Terrestrial > Soil > Temperate...
CAACGACGTGCAATCCGGCAGCCCTTGCCAATTGGACCGCTGCGATTCCCACGCCGCCGCTGGCGCCCTGAATCAGTGCGGTTTCCGCGGGAAGAGCTCTTGCCTTTTGGAAAAGAGCGCGATACGTCGTCCCGTAAGGCACGTGCATAGAGGCCCCTTGCGCGAACGAGGCATTCGGTGGAAGCGGAAATACTGCCCAAGCCTCGCAGAGGGCCTGTTCCGCGTAGGTTCCGCTGATACTTCCAGCCGTATAAACACGCATGCCGGGAGCAAGCCCTTCAACTCCACTGCCTATCGAAAGAATCGTGCCTGCGCCGTCGGTACCGGGCGTGTAGGGAAGCGAAGGCTTGCGGGGATAGGTGCCGGAGCGCATGTAAACTTCCGCCGGATTCACGCCCGCCGCTTCGATCTTTACGACAACCTGGCCGGGACCAGCTTTTGGACCCGGAACTTCCTCGAGTTGCAATTTTTCCGGGCCGCCGAATTCTTTCACGCGGATCGCCTTCATGAGTGTCTCCCTACGTATTCAGTATTGGGTCATTGGATGTACGCGACGGAGCTAAGGACTTCAAAAAATCTACGCATGGCTGCGCTCCCAGATCTAATCACGTCGCAGCTTGTCAGAGTGAGATTCGACCTGCTGAATGAAGTGATAATCTTTCTGAATTTGTTCCAGGCGAGTTCCGGCGAGATTCTCATAAGCGCCGAATATTAGAAACGGTACCATCGCTGCAACCACCCACAATTTCGCACGCGGAGAGACCTTGGCTTCCGGCTCCCAACGGAAGAGTTGGCGAGAAATCTCAAATGCGACCAGTATGCCGACGGAAAGAGCAATCACATCGGTGAGAATTTCGCGCATACCCGCGAGATTTGTGGTCGCAGCTTCCAGCCCGGTGGCCAAGTACGTGGCGGGCATGAAGAGGGAAAGGCGCTGAATCCAGCCAGGAAAGATCGCGAGCGGAATTGTGGCGCCTGATAAGAAGAGGAAGCCCGTCCAGATGAGCTGGTTGATGATCTGGGTCTCTTGCATTGTGTTTGTGACACTGGCAACGATCAGGCCGAACGCTGAAAAAGCGGCGGAGCCGAACGTGACAAGGAGGAAAATGGCCCATAGGTTTCCCCACGATGTCATGCGAAATGCCCACCGGCAGACCAAGACTTCGATGACGACGGTCGGCATAGTCATCAGATAGTTGGAAATGATGCTCGACGCCAGCATCGGCCCAGCGCCGATTGGCGCCAGGCGGAATCGCCGCAGTATCCCTTGCTCGCGGAACGTCACGAGTTGCACGCTGAGTCCCCAAAAGCTTCCCATCACCGTCATTGTAAGAACGGCGCCAAGCGTGTACGCAATCCATCCCGCGCGGCCCTTGGCGAGGACAAGAACAAAGAAGAAAAGAAAGCCGAGCGGCATAATCAAGCTGAAAAACAAGAAGGTACGATTGCGCATCGCGAGAAGCATGCGCACTTTCGTTAGCGTCCAGGTATTGGTGATGACATTCGCGGCCACTATTCTCGAAGCCTCCGGCCGGTGAGTTCGATGAATGCGTCTTCGAGCGACGGTGAAAACATTTCGAGGCTTTGCAGTTCGTTGTCCTCCGCTTCGAGTTGCTTCACGAGCGCGACGATCGTTTGGGGGGCACGCGAAGAGTGCATGACGTAAGCGCCGTCAAATTCGCGGCAATCGGTAACGCCGTCGAGGCGGGCGAGTGCTCCGTCCGCGATCGGTTTCGTAAGGCGAACTTCGATGCGCGTGGTTCCCGCCGACGCGTGTTTCAAGTCACGCGGCGTGCCAAGCGCTATGACGCGCCCCTGGTCGACAATTGCCACCCGATCGCACAGGCGTTCGGCCTCTTCGATGTAATGTGTCGTGAGCAGAACTGTCTTCTTATCGCGTTTGAGTTCTTCGATGATGTCGTAGATCTCGCGGCGCACTTGCGGGTCGAGGCCGGCGGTTGGCTCATCGAGGAACACAACCTGAGGATCGTTCACGAGCGCCATGGCTAGGGCGAGACGCTGCTTTTGCCCGCCGGAAAGCTGGCTGTAGAACGCGGTCCGCTTCTCATCGAGTTGAAAGCGCTTCAGCAGCTCATCCGTATTCGCGCGGCGCTGATAGAAGCGCGCGAAGAGCTCGATCGCCTCTTTCACGCGCAATTTGTCCGGCAGGGAGGTGGCCTGCAGCACCGCGCCGATTTTCTCTTTGAACTCAATCCCACTTTTTTCGGGGTCAAGACCGCAAACGCGCGCGATGCCACGGTCCGGAGTGCGCATCCCCTCCAGGATCTCGACCGTAGACGTCTTGCCCGCGCCGTTCGGACCTAGCAGCCCGAAAACCTCGCCTTCTTCGACCTCGAAACTGACGCCGCGAAGCGCTTCGACTGGGCCGTAACTTTTATAGAGTCCCTCGACTTTTATGACGGGTTCGGCCACTCGGAATTTCCTTGATTTTCGAAGCTATGTTCTATACCACAGCCACGAAAGCCGCGCGAATCAGCGTTCTTGTGATCACAGCCTTCAGCGGCGGGTTGTGCGACGCCTTTTGGGGCGCCGAGCGCGTCCTTTCGATTTCGTATTAGCCTTGGCGGGCACCCAAGCGAACTTTTTCATGTTCACGCGCTTGCCATCAATGGAAATGCCTTCCGTTTCGAGCAAGCGCCGCTGAAGACTCGAATGCGGCTCTTGAATCAATAGTCGTCCGCTTGCGCCAATTACGCGATGCCACGGTACGCCTTTTCCGCCAGGGCAGGCTGCCATGGCGTATCCGGCGGCTCGTGCGCCGCCGCGCAGGCGGAGCGCTTTTGCGAGCGCGCCGTAGGTTGTTACACGGCCACGCGGAATTTTCTTCACCAATCTGTAAACCGAATCCCAAGATGACATCGTTCACTCCCGCTTGACTCGTTGCCGATTCCGGGAACGAGCTGTTTTGAAGGCTACTTTGAGTGAGCTTTGTTCAAGACGACATTCACCACGAATCAAGCATCTAATAATGTGAGGCGACGTTCAGCTGGCAGCGCAGTTTGAATGCTTTCATTGGCAGTGCCGCAAGGTCCTTATTTCTGCCCCTAACGTCCTTCCGAAGGATGCTGCAAGACTAATAACCAATTCGAAGCAACCGTAGCAACTCTACAGCATCGTACCATTGACGGGGTAGTGGACGCCTCATACACTACGCCACGAACCGTCGAAAAGGAGGCAGTTGTGGCTTTCGTTCGACGCAAGGGCAACACCTACTTCCTGGTGCACAACGTGCGCCGGCAGGGTAAGGTGCAGCAACTTCACCTGGCGCGGCTTGGCGAGCGGCCGCGGATCACGGATGACGTGGTGCGTCGGGTTTCGCGGAACCATCCGTTCCTGGAACTCGATTGGCCGCGTCTGCGGGAGTCCGTGAATAGCCGGGTGGAGTTGTTCAACGTTCGCTCGCCGTATGTGCAGAGTCTTATGCACTCACTACGCAACTTAAACCTGGACCTGGCCGATCTGTCGCCGCCGATGTTGCTGCTGACAGACCGCGCCAATTCGAGCCGCGAACTGGTCACGCAATTGCGAATGTTGCGATCGATTCTCGATATCAAGCTCGACCAATTCGAGAGATCAGGACCGCAAATCGCAATGGGCGGAAGGAAGTTCCGGTAGGGGGAGCAATACCGTGGGCGCGCAAGCATTAAAACTCGACCCGACCCAACGCAGCGTGGAGTCGCGCGATTTCGAGGGTGGGCTGCGGCGAAAGATCGTGGGGCAGGACGAAGCGGTGCAGGCCGTCGTAGACCTGTACCAGGTGTTTCGTGCCGGACTGAATTCGCCAGGTAGGCCGGTGGGGAACTTGCTGTTCCTTGGGCCGACTGGAGCCGGTAAGACGCGGGTGGTCGAGGCCACGGCGGAAGTGCTGTTCGGCGATCCGCGGGCGGTGATTAAGGTGGATTGCGCCGAGTTTCAGCACTCGCACGAAATCGCGAAATTGATTGGCTCGCCTCCGGGTTATTTGGGGCACCGGGAGACGCATCCGCTGATCACGCAGGAAGCGCTCGCGCAGTATCACACGGAAAAACTGAAGATTTCATTCCTGCTGTTCGACGAAATCGAGAAGGCGTCGGACGCGCTGTGGCAATTGCTGCTGGGCATTCTGGACAAAGCCACGCTGACGCTGGGCGACAACCGGCGGGTGGACTTGTCGCAGACGATGATCTTCATGACGTCGAACCTGGGCGGCAGCGATATTACGGAACTGATGACGGGCGGAATGGGATTTGCACCCACGGTCCCAGCCGATTCGAAGCCACGGTTGGACGAGAAGGTGGAGAAGACAGCGGCGGAAGCAGCGAAGCGGAAATTCGCGCCGGAGTTCATGAACCGGATCGACAAGACGATTGTGTTTCATCCGCTACGTTCGGAGCAACTGGAGCAGATTCTCGAAATCGAGCTCGGCATGGTGCAACAGCGCGTGCTCGAGACAGCCAAGGGGCGGTTTTTGTTCCGAGTTACTCAATCCGCGCGCGAGTTTTTGCTCAAAGAGGGTACGGACCTGAAGTACGGAGCGCGCCACTTGAAGCGAGCCATCGAGCGCCACATCGTCTATCCGCTCGCGAGCCTGCTTGCGACCGAGCAGGTGACCCTCGGTGATGTGATTTCAATCGACTGGGATGGCACCGAGCAAGCTCTGCGGTTTTCGAAGGAAGCGGAAGGAGCGCTTGTTCCGGTCCCGTCCCCCGTTCCAGAGACGATGGCTGAAGCGGCCGCCGCTCACTCCGATGGGCGCCCGGTTCCAATGTTTCCGGCGGCAACAGCGACGGCGGACGTTGGAACAGCGAAAAAGCTAGCGTCTTCGAATAACCGAACGATACCAGTGGAAAAGGCGAAGAACGATAAGAATAAATCGTAGCGCGAGCTACGGTTGTTCCCGGTTGCAAGTCAACGCGGCATGTCCCAAATGGGCGCATGCCGCGTTTTTTATTGCTGAACCTCAGCGCCAGACCACCGCGGTGATCGAAGAATGTTGAGCAAGGAAGGCGACAAGCTGTCTGGTGTTAATCCTATTTCGGAGATTCCATCGGCTCGTCGAAACTGCCACCGTAAATGTTCGGCACTTTGCCGCCCATCGGACGCAGGTAGGCGCAAAGCTGCCCGCGATGATGCGCTGTATGCAGCATCATGAAATGCCAGTACATGACGGCAGGAAGATTGTAGATTCCGAAGAACGGAATAGGCGTAGCCCAGAAATCGGCAGGGAGTTTAGCGACTCGATCGAGTTTCGGGCCGAATTCATCCTCATACCAGGCGGCGATATCGGCCGAGTTAGAAAAATCGGCGGGCATGCTGTCGTCTTCCATCTCGAATTTGCCCGCGAGGAAACCGTCGAGGAACCAGATGTCGGAGCTGGCGATATGCCACACAAGCTCGAGCGCGCTTCGGCCGTTTGGATCGGGGCGATAGGATTCCTGGCCGCTCGGAACTGCTTTAATGACCCGAGCGGTGATTTCCGATTCCTTCCGAATGGCCGGAATCTGAACCCCAAGAAGGAGTTCTGCCTGTTCCGACGTCATGGATATAACCTCTTCACGCGTTGGGGGCGTATCTTTCATGGTTTCCAGCGAAGGATGGGTTTCCGGGCAGCAGCGACTTCGTCAAGGCGGCCCACGCGCGTGGAATGCGGCGCTGTTTTCACAAGGCCGGGATCTTCCTCGGCTTCAGCGGCAATCGAGCGCATCGCGTCGATAAACAGGTCGCACTCTTCTTTGGACTCGGATTCGGTCGGTTCAATCATCATCGCGCCCGGAACGATCAGCGGGAACGCCGTGGTGTAAGGATGAAATCCGTAGTCGATCAGGCGCTTGGCGATATCCATCGTGTTGACGCCGTGCTTCTTCTGACGCGCGTCGCTGAAAACCACTTCGTGCATCGACGGTAAATTGTAAGGCAGATCGAAATAGTCTTCGAGATTCTTGCGAATGTAGTTCGCATTCACAACTGCGTCTTCGGTGGCTTGCCGAATTCCAGGGCCGTAGGCCAGGGTATAAGCGAGGGCGCGAAGCAGAACGCCGAAATTTCCGCAATAGGCGCGAACTCGTCCAATCGACTGCGGACGATTCTGATCGAGCGCGAGCTGTCCATTTTCCTTCTTCACGACCATGGGCACCGGCAGGAACGGTTCGAGAATCTTCTTGACCACTACAGGGCCTGAACCCGGGCCGCCGCCACCATGAGGCGTCGAGAAGGTCTTGTGCAGGTTTAAGTGCATCACGTCCACGCCGAAATCTCCCGGCCGCGTGACGCCGGCGAGCGCGTTCATGTTAGCGCCGTCCATGTAAAGCAGCGCGCCTTTTTCATGCAGTATCTCGGCAATTTCCGCGATGCGCTCTTCGAATACGCCGAGAGTACTTGGGTTCGTTAACATCAACGCGGCGACGTCCTCGGTGACGAATTCCCGAAGGTGATCGGTGTCGATCTGGCCGCGCGAATTGGACCGAATGTTCTGCACCTCATAACCCGCAATCACGACGGACGCAGGGTTCGTTCCATGAGCGGAGTCGGGTATCAGAACTTTCTTGCGCGGGTTAGCTTTGCTCGCGAGGTAGGCGCGAATCATCAATAGGCCGGCGAGCTCGCCTTGCGCTCCGGCTGCGGGCTGGAGTGTCGCGGCATCCATCCCCGTGATCGCGAGCAGACAATTTTGCAGATCCCAAAGGATGCGAAGACATCCCTGGGAAACCTCGGCGGGCTGTTGCGGATGCTCGCTCGCGAGTCCATCGAGCCGCGCGACGAATTCGTTCACGCGCGGGTTGTACTTCATGGTGCAGGAGCCGAGCGGATACATGCCGAGGTCGATCGCGTAATTCCACGTGGAAAGCCGCGTGAAATGCCGAATCACTTCGATCTCGCTGACTTCCGGAAACCCTTCGATGGAGTCGCGCGTGAATTCAGGGCCAAGCGCAGCGGAAGGATCAACCGCCGGCACGTCGAGCGGCGGAGTTTCCATGCCCCGCTTGCCGGGAGCGGACTTCTCAAATATCAGCCCCTCGTTTTGATTCGGGTGGGAACGCACCTTCTTGATCGAGGTGGCCACCGTCTCCGTTTCTACGACTTTCGAACTCAAATCAGGGCTCCTTCCCCGTACTATCCACAATTTTCTTCAACGCAGCGGCGAAACGCTCGATTTCCGAGCGTGGCATCGTTTCGGTAACGCAGATCAGAGCACGCTTGGTCAATTCCGGATAATGCGTGCCGAGAGCGAATGGCCCGATGATTTTCTCGCGTAGAAGGGCAGAATTTATCATCTTCACCGAACGCGGGAATTCGAGCGTGAACTCATTAAACGTGGGCCCAGAGAAGACACGCCGCACGCCTGGAATTTTCTCCAGTTCCGTTTGTGCGAAGCGCGCTTTGGCAAGATTTTGCAATGCAACTTCCCGCAACCCCTCTTTGCCCATCAGGCAGAGATGGATTGTGGCCACAAGCGCGTAGAGCGCCTCGTTGGTGCAAATGTTGGAAGTGGCTTTTTCCCGGCGGATGTGTTGCTCGCGCGTTGCCAGCGTCAACACAAAGCCGCGCCGGCCAGCCGCGTCGGTTGTTTGTCCGGCCAGCCGCCCTGGCATCTGCCTGACGAACTTTTCGCGCGTTGCTATCACCCCGACGTAGGGACCGCCATAACTCGGTGAAACGCCAAAGGCCTGTCCTTCCATTGCGACAATATCCGCCTCCGCAGGCGGGCGCACGATACCGAGCGAGACAGGCTCAGTAATAGCTGCCACAAGCAGCGCGCCGGCATCGTGGGCCGCGGCAGCTAGTGCCGGAATTTCTTCGAGAACGCCGAAGAAGTTCGGCGTCTGCACAATCACTGCAGCGGCGTCCGCAAGCTTTTCGGGAGTCAATGCGGCGCGATCGATTTGGCCGGGCTCGGTGTATTGCAGTTCTTCGATTGCAAGTCCTAGATTGTGCGCGTATGTGGCCAGCACCTGGCGATACTCCGGATGCGTAGTACGAGCGACGAGCACCCGATTCCGGCCGGTGAGCCTCTCCGCCATCAGAGCGGCCTCGGTGAGCGCCGTCGAACCGTCGTACATCGATGCGTTCGCGACTTCCTGGCCAGTAAGCTGCGCCATTAGGGTCTGAAACTCGAAAATCGCAGTAAGAGTACCCTGCGCAAATTCCGCCTGGTAAGGCGTATACGAAGTAAGGAATTCGCCCCGCTGCACGAGCGCGTCAGTGACCACTGAGCGCAAGTGTGGGTAGACGCCCGCCCCCAAGAACGAAGTGAAGCCCCTCCCATTTTCGCCGGCACGCGCTTGAAAATATTGGACGATCTCCGCCTCAGAAAACGGCCCAGGGAGGGGAAGCGGACTACGAAGCCGAAACTTCTCAGGTATCGATTCGAAAAGTTCTTCGACAGATTGAACGCCGATCGCCGCGAGCATTTCCTGGCGCTCCGACGGGCTCTTGGGAAGATAACGCATCAGGCCTTGTGTTCCTTTGCTCTCTCGGTGACGTACGCTTCGTAGGCTGGGGCATCCATCAACGACGCTGCCTCTTTGGGATCTGAGAGTCGAATCTTGATGAGCCATGCCGATCCGTGTGGATCGGAGTTGATCTTTTCGGGCGCATCGACGAGCGCGGGATTCGTCTCAGTAACTTCTCCGCTGACCGGCGTGAAAATCTCGCTTACGGCCTTCACAGATTCCACAGTGCCGAGCGACTGTCCTGCCTTCAGTTGAGTTCCGATCTTCGGCAGCTCGACAAACACGACATCTCCGAGTTCATTCTGGGCGTAATCGGTGATTCCGATTGTCCCGGCCGCGCCGTCCATCTTGATCCACTCGTGCTCTTTCGTGTAGCGGTAGTCTTTCGGGTACATTCCGCCCCCTGGTCGCTGCGAGATTCGATGCTGTCAAGTCAGTGAGGTCGCTTATAAAACGGCAGCACAACGATTTGTGCCGGCGCCGCTTGCCCACGGATGCTGATTTCAAGCTTCGTTCCAGCCGCGCCCGTGGTGGACGGAACATAGGCCATGCCTACGTTTTTCTTGAGAAACGGCGCTGGGCCGCCGCTCGTGACGCGTCCTGCTTCGCGTCCATCAATCAAAACAGGATAACCGTCCCGGCCGATTCGCTTGTCGAGCATCTCGAACCCCACCAGCCGCCGGTCGATACCGCACCGCTTCTGCTCGTTCAGCACATTGCTGCCGAGAAAGGGCCCCTTATCGAGCTTGCAGATCCAGCCGAGGCCTGCTTCAAGCGGCGTCGTGGTTTCGTCGATTTCATGGCCGTAAAGGCACATGCCAGCCTCGAGACGCAGGGTATTTCGGGCTCCAAGTCCGCAAGGCAGCAGGCCGGCCGGTTCGCCCGCTTTCATCAGCTCGTCCCAAAGCTTCTCCGAATGCCCGGGATCAAAGTAGATCTCGAAGCCATCTTCGCCCGTATATCCGGTGCGCGCAATCAGGCAGTCAACCCCACCAACCTGGCCGAATGCGAAATGATAGTAGCGGATCGAATCGAGCGAAACTGGCGTGACGCGCTGAAGAATTTCCTTCGCCTTGGGCCCCTGTATCGCAAGCTGTGAGTATCGCGGCCCGGCATTCTCGATCTTCGCATCGAATTTGTTATTCGCCTTGATGTGTTCGAAATCGTGATCCTGATTGGCGGCATTGACGCACAGCAAATAGTGTGTGTCCGAGATCCTGTGAACGAGCAGATCGTCGACAAAAGTACCGCGCTCGGTCATAAGCCCCGAGTAGTGCGCCTGTCCTACTACCAATTTCGCCGCATTATTACAGCTCACCTGCTGGACAAGATCGAGGGCCTGCACCCCACGAATTTCGATTTCGCCCATGTGACTTACGTCGAACAATCCGGCCCGCGTCCGAACCGCTTCATGTTCAGCGAGAATTCCCAAATATTCGAGCGGCATTTCCCAGCCGCCGAAGTTCACCATTTTTGCGCCCAGTTGGCGATGACGAGAATTCAGAGCTGTCTTGCGCAGTTCAGCGGTGGCCGGTATCGTCACAGAGGATTTCTCATCGTAGAGACAAGAAAATCAACGTAGCATGCGTATTTCGAAGTGTCAAGAAACGGAGCCACCCTCACTTGCGCAAGAATTGTATGAAAATATACGTGCCCCGTCCCGTTCACGGCAATCGTTTGAGCGAAGCTGCTTGTCGCCCATTCGCGACTAGCCTAGTATTAAACGTTCGAAGCATATAGCTTCTTGGCGGAGATTCCGATTCTGTGACAGTCCTCTGTTCGCAATGCGACAAACCGGAGACGCAGTGCACCTGCGAAAAATTCTGCTGTTTCTGCCAGTCGCAACACGACATTCGACTTTGCGTCGATGGATTGTATTATTGTCCGGACTGCCGCGAGGCGTGTGACGTCCGCGTTGTGGAGACCAGTGACCACTGACCCGTCCCGAACTGAGCTGAAGATACACGACGATCCGCGGCTTATCTCCGCCGTTGGAGCAATTGTGTCGCACTCCGCGCATCGCGCGGGCCTTCCGCGCGAGGCTCAACAGGACTTTGCCGAGGCCGCGATGGACGCCTGTCGCAAGACCTTTCCTCTACTTGGAAACGATAACAGCGCGAATCGTGCTCTCCGAATGGTGATCGAAGACCTTCCGGATCGAGTGCAAGTAACGATCGAGCACTCAGGAGAGTCCAAGCCGACGGCAGGGCTCGACTCATTTGTAGGCGGGCCCAAAGACCGCGTAGCAGGGAAAATGAGCGCTTCGCTGCAGGATACACGAGTGGACCGGGTGCAGTATGAAACTCACGAAGGACGTTCACGGATGACGCTGATCAAGTATCGAGACGAACGGAAGGCCAAGGTCTAGGCTGATTTGTCGGAAACTAGTTTGTCCGGCCCATTTCACATCGGAACGGCGAATATTCTGGTGTTAATCAGCGAACCGAGTTGCGCTTCGCTCACCGGGGCTTCGATTTTCAGGCGGTCACCGGCCGGCACCACAGTCACGCCATCGAGCACTTTCGCAAAGTCCGGGTTGGCCTGCCCCTCTTGATAACGCTTGTACATTAAGCCCGCCTGGAACGCCGCCCCGAGCAGGTTGGCATCATCAATGGAACTGCATACCGCCTGAAACTTCGCATTCACGCCGCTATCCGCAGCCACGCTGATCGTCATGGCTTTCAACCGATCGACGATGGCGGCCGCCTGAGGGAACTGGCTGGTCTCGGGTAGCAGCTGCTGCATCGCCAGGTGCGTATAGTTCTTATCTAATACGCCCCAGACGAGGCCACTTCCGTTCACTTCGTTAATGAGCGGAAATATCTGATCGTTCGTCAATAAGCTCTCAGCGCCGCCCGTTCGGACTTCAATGAGCTGCTCGAGCGCCGACCGGTGGCCGAAGGCCGCGGTGTTGCTGTCAAGAAATGTAAACAGTATGTCGCCTTCGCCGCTTCCGCTGCCATACGCCCAAAGGTGATACCCGTGGTATTCAACGGACGGCAGCTTCTTCGCTTTGAATTGCGCCTCTGTGGATGACGGATCGAATGGTCCCAGCGCCACGCCGACCACATCCTCGCCGCCTGCCTTGGAAACGGGCAGACCGCCCCACGCGAGCTCTTCCACCTGTGAGTTCGGATCTACTCCAGCCGAAGTGAGGAACTGCTCGAACTGGCGGAACTTGCTGGGCAGGAGCTGTTCGCGCAACTTGGGAAACCAGGGGTACTTTCGGGCCGTTTTCAGGTCGGCGTAGGCAAACTCTCCGACCTGTTTGGGAAATAGGCCGATGACTCCGGTGCTCAGCGACCCTGCCGCGCTGGGAGATGGAATCGCAGCGAGCGATGCAAGTACTGCTGCTAGTGCAAGTACTGCAAATGCGGTCAAGCGGATGCTAGGCTGTCTCACTTTTTTATCCTCAGTTTTCTTACCGATTCAGCGCTATCGACCAATCACAGCGGCGCCTTCAGTTACACGGGCTAGAAGAGCTGCCGATTCGGACCGCAGACGCTCTGCAAAATTGGCGTCTGCGATTGACTCAAGATTGATGGCCACATTCTCGAGGGCGCCTCGAACCGCTGCGGCAGCCATCAATCGCCCGACGCGTAGGTCTGACAACATAGACGCGCTCGATATCGATTCCAGTTGCCCCAGACGTTCGAACAAGTCAACAGCTTTACGCGCGACTTCCAGCGGAACCTCAGCGGCCCCCCGCAAAGAACGTTGTACGGCGTCGTCACGCTTGCGCTGCTCGTCGGGTGTGCTCTGTGGAAGTTTGTAAGCCGCCATTACGAACTCAAAAGATGACGCGTCGCGATCGATAGCTTTCGCCAGCTCCTGCCCTGCCGCATGGAACCCTGACACAGCTTCACTGAGTTGTTCGACGAATGTTGCGTGCGATTTTTTCTTGCGCGAGAGCCCCGCGACCATCTGACCCAGGCTGGCTCCCAATGCACCCGCAAGCGCTGATACAGAGCCGCCGCCCGGCGCTGCCGTTGGCTGCGCCACCGCATCGAGGAACGGTTGTGCCATCGCCGCAAGGCGTCCTGGACCTTCCGAAGCCGCTCCACCAAGCGAAGCTTCGAGCCTGTTCTCTAACACCTGCGCGGGTGAAAAGTTTTCGAGTTGCAGATAAAAGTCAGCAGTCAGTTCGATCGCGCGCTTTGGTATCAGCCCCACAATCTCGCTTCCGGCGATCGATACGCCATAGCGCTCCGCTTCTCGCTTCACCATTTCGAACACGCGATGAAGCGGCGTCTGCTCGAAATCGGTCATGTTGATCGAAACTTGCGCAAGATTTCGCGCCCGAAGGTCTACGCCCATAGCCTTTACGTAACGTAACCCGCCATTAGAGAAACGAATATTCTTTCCAATACGTTTGGCGATCTCGATATCCGGAGTGTTGAGATTGATGTTGTACGCAATCAGAAATTTTCTCGCGCCGACTACCGTCGCACCGGCAGTTGGGTGCAATCGAGGCTCACCCACGTCGGGAGCGCGGTCCGGATTCAGAAGCACTTCCTCGCGCAGTCCCTCGAACTGCCCCTTCCGAATATTCTCAAGGTTCGTGCGTTCGGGCCGTTGGGCTGCCGCTTCATAAAAGTAGACCGGGATGTGATAGCGTTCCCAGATTTCGCGTCCCACTTTTTTAGCGAGCGCGACGCAATCTTCAATCGTCACGCCTTCGATGGGAATGAATGGCACCACGTCGGTCGCGCCCATTCGCGGGTGCGCTCCTGAATGTTTCGTAAGGTCGATCAACTCAGCGGCTTTTCCTACGCCACGAAGAGCCGCTTCCGCGACCGCTTCAGGTTCTCCGGCTAGTGTTACGACGCTGCGATTGTGGTCTGCGTCACTCTCGCGATCGAGGAGAAACACACCCGGCACTTCGCGCATCGCGGCGATGATTGCGTCGATTTTCGCCGTATCACGGCCTTCGGAAAAATTCGGCACACACTCGACGAGTCGTTTCATGGAATTTCAGTTGTTTGAATGGATGATGGTTCCGCGCTTCATCGTCAAGCTGCAAAGGTTCACACCAAAATAATACGGAATTTCGCGGTAATCGGCCACGTCAAACGCCGCGAAGTCCGCATACTTGCCAACCTCAAGTGAGCCCACGCGATCGTGCTGGCGAAGCGAGTACGCCGGATTGATTGTCGCCGCGGATATTGCCTCGGCGGGAGTCATGCGCATCTGCGTGCAACCGAGCGAAAGGATGATCGGCACGCTCACTGTTGGACTCGTGCCGGGATTAAAATCGGTTGCGAGGCCAACGATAGCCCCGGCTTCGATCAGTTTGCGTGCCGGTGCGTAATGACTGAGCCCCAAGTGGAAGCAGCATCCGGGAAGCAAAGTGCAAACGACATTCGAAAGCGCGAGGGCGCGGATATCCGCATCGTCGATCTTTTCAAGATGGTCAGCGCTGGCTGCTTGCATTTCGATCGCCAGTCGCGCTGCACCCGTGTGCGCAAGCTGTTCGGCATGCAGGCGCGGGACCAGGCCGCAGCCTCGGCCGGCCGTCAGAATCTTGCGCGCCTGAGCTACTGTGAATGAGCCTCGGTCGCAGAAAACATCGCAGAATTCGGCAAGGCCCGCCATCGCGACGTTCGGGATCCATTTCCTCGTCAGAAGACTCACATATGCGTCTGCTCGGCCTTTATATTCTGGAGGCACCGCGTGTGCGCCGAGGAAAGTTGCAGCGATATCAATCGGCTGCTCCTGATGCAGCTCGTAAAGAGTATTCAGGATCTTCAACTCGCTCTTCCAGTCAAGGCCATAGCCGCTCTTTGCTTCAATCGTCGTGGTTCCATACGTTGCGAACTGCTGCAATGCCACCAGCGCGCGCACTTTGAGTTCTTTCGCCGACGCGCGCCGGAGAGCTTGCACGCTGGAACAGATTCCGCCGCCCTTCTGCGCAATCTCCTCGTAGGTGGATCCCGAAATTCTTTGTTCATACTCGGACGCGCGGCTCGCAGGGAAAATCAGATGAGTATGCGAATCGACAAAACCCGGCAAGACGACGCGGCCCGCGAGATCGAGCTTTTCGGCGCGGCGCGATTGCCGCGAGCTTTCGAGATGGCGACGCGTCCCCACCGCGACAATGCGATCGTCGTGTATGAGGAGAGCCCCGTCTCGAATGATTCCGAGCTCGGCAAGCGCGCGACCGCGCCGGGGTACAGCGCCGCGAAGCGTCAGAAGCTGAGAGCAGCCGGTAATCAGCCAATCGGACACGGTGGGCGCCCTGATACTAACGTGACACCGCCCAAAAAACTATCGGGTCAAAAGCGAAGACCTCATGGGGACCAAATCTCTCGTTGGGCACTTGCTGGAAATGAATGTTAGCCGCCCGCGGTCTTGCTCAGAAACGCCGGCGCGAAGACTTCCGTCGCGAACGATTCAAGCGTTGTTGGAGTGGTATTCTTGGCCGTTCGCTGCTCTTGTGGCGTGATGAGGCCGGCGTTCGCGCCTTTCCACATCTCAATCAACAGCGCCGCCGTGCTCTTCGGCAATCCCATCTGCACGAGCGCAGGCTCCAGCATCGTGAATGGCACCTGCGTATATGACAGATTACGCTTGCCGATCGACTTGCCTATCACGGACGACGCCTCCTTCATGGAGATGTCGCGTTGCCCGTGTAGTTCCTGTGTGGATTTGCCCGAAAAATCGTGCGCCATCAGTCGGGTAGCCGCGTACTTGCCGATATCCCGCGTAGCAATCCACGGCGTTGCCAGATCGCCCGTCATGCCGCCTGGAAGAATTCCCATCGAGCGCATCGGTGCGATACTCATCAAAAGATTCTCCATGAAATAGCCAGCGCGCAAGTAGAGCACGTTTAGGTCAGGGACTTGATTGAGTTTCTGTTCCATATTGTGCAAGCCGACGATGGGACCCGTGCCTTCTGCATGCTGCGCCCCGATACTGCTCAAGGCGACCACGTAAGGAACGCGCGCAAAGGCGACAGCCGCTGCGTAGGAGTCGGAAACACGCTCCTGATGGGCTCGTAAATCCGGCTCGGAGGCGTCCTCGGGCACCACGAGATAGACGGCATCAGCGCCCTCGAACGCTTTAGCCATCGCGTGCTGGTCTTCAACGTTGCCAACGAAAGCCTCGGCGCCCCGGGCCACAAACTGGTCTAGCTTCTTGGCATCCCGGCTGACGACGCGCACATTTGCGCCGCCAGCCAGCAGCGCTTCTGCAGCCGGCTTCCCAGTGTGTCCCGTTGCTCCTGTAATGACGATCATTCGCTATCTCCAATGCACGTAGGGATAACGCCCCTGCCTAACCCATCGGAATTTTGACGCCGGATTTCCTCGCGAATTCGATTGCCTCCGGATATCCGGCGTCCGCATGTCTCGCGATGCCGATGCCTGGGTCGTTCGTCAGAACGCGCTCGATGCGGGAAGCCATGTCTTTTGTTCCGTCCGCGACCGTCACTTGGCCCGCATGCTGCGAGTAGCCAATCCCGACGCCGCCACCGTTGTGAATCGAAACCCAGCTCGCGCCGCTCGCTGTATTTAGCAAAGCATTCAGCAGCGCCCAGTCAGCCACAGCATCCGAGCCGTCGAGCATTTTTTCTGTCTCGCGAAATGGCGACGCGACCGAGCCGCAATCCAAGTGGTCGCGCCCAATTACGACAGGCGCCTTTAGTTCGCCTCGCGCGACTAGATCATTCAACGCCAGCCCGAATTTGTCGCGCTCGCCGTATCCCAGCCAGCAGATCCGCGCGGGAAGCCCCTGAAACTTCACCCGCTTTTGCGCCAGCTTGATCCAGCGCGAGAGGATTTCATCGTGGGGAAACATTTCCAGCACGAGTTGGTCTGTGCGGTGGATGTCCGAAGGTTCTCCCGAAAGCGCCGCCCAACGAAACGGCCCTCGTCCTTCACAAAAAAGCGGCCGAATATAAGCCGGGACAAATCCGGGAAAGTCGTAAGCATTCTTTACACCCTGCTCGTAAGCAAACGTCCGAATGTTGTTGCCGTAATCGAACGTTACGGCGCCCAATTTTTGCAGCGCAAGCATTCCCTCTACGTGCTTCGCCATCGAATCGAGCGAGCGCTTGCGATACGTCTCTGGGTCTCGCCGCCGTAGTTCGGCCGCCTGAGCTACATCAAGCCCCTGCGGAATATAGCCGCCGATCGGATCGTGCGCGCTTGTCTGGTCGGTGAGCAAGTCGGGAACTACCCCGCGCCGCGCCAGCTCAGGAATCACATCGGCACAATTCCCTACCAGCCCGACCGATGTCGCCTCGCGCTTTCGCACCGCGTTCTTCAGGATGCGCAGCGCTTCGTCGAGGTCGTTCACCATCACATCGCAGTAGCCGCTCTTCACACGACGCTTAATGCGCTCGGGATCCACGTCAATTCCCAGAAACGCCGCGCCATTCAGCGTCGCCGCCAGCGGCTGCGCGCCACCCATCCCGCCCATACCGCCGCTCGCGACGAGTTTTCCGGCGAGGTCCGCGGTGTGAAAATGCTTTCGCCCCGCCGCGGCGAACGTCTCATACGTGCCCTGAAGAATGCCCTGCGATCCGATGTAGATCCAACTCCCGGCGGTCATCTGCCCGTACATCATCAGGCCCGCGCGATCTAGTTCGTCGAAATGCTTCCAGTCGCTCCAATGTCCCACCAGATTCGAATTGGCGATCAGCACGCGCGGAGCATAGGAGTGCGTGCGAAAAACTCCCACGGGTTTGCCGGACTGCACCAGAAGCGTTTCGTCCCCATCGAGCGACTTAAGCGATTCGACGATTGCCTGAAAACAGTTCCAATTACGCGCCGCTTTCCCGCGTCCGCCATAAACGATCAGATCCTCCGGCTTTTCAGCAACTTCCAGGTCAAGGTTATTCATCAGCATCCTCAACGCGGCTTCTTGCTGCCATCCTTTGCACGAAATTTGCGTGCCGCGCGCGGCGCGCATCGGTTGATAACCGATTGATTCTTCGGTCGAAAGCTTTGCCATAAAATTTCCCTCAGTCGGCATCTTATCTCACCAAGGCACGCGTTAGTAGGGCTGCGTTGCACGCCGCGGGTCCATACGCTAGAGTCTAAGAAATGGCGAGCGAGTATCCGGCCCTCACAAAATTCTTCCTCGATGCCATCGACCGCTTCGCGAACCCGCGCGCGCAGATGTATCGCACTCCCGCTGGCTGGCAATCCATATCAGCGCAAGAAATGCTTCGCCGAGTCGCAGGTCTTTCGAAGGCCCTAGCTGAACTTGGCGTCGTATCGGGCGATCGCGTAGGGCTTTTTGCGCCCAACTGCCCGGAATGGCACACCGCGGATTTTGCGATTCAGGGACTCGGTGCCGTCAATGTGCCGATATATTTCAATGAGTCGCACGACCGTCTTGTCTACATCCTCAATGACTCTGGTGCCCGTGTTGTATTTGCCGCAGGCGCATTGCAGGCAAAAAAAATCTCCGAATGTCGCAGCCGAATTCCGTCTCTCGAATATGTAATCTCCGCCGCGGCAGACCCCGAACCTGGCGGCGATATCCTCAGGTATGAAGATCTGATCGCGTCAGCCACGGATACCGACGTTACCGAGTATCGCCGTCGTGCAACGAAGATCACGGGCGATCAACTTGCCACCATCATCTACACGTCGGGCACAACGGGCGAGCCCAAGGGCGTCATGCTCACGCACTCAAATCTCAGCTCGAATTCCATCGACAGTGCATCCGGCCACCATCTGCTGCCATCTGACGTTGCGCTTGAATTTCTGCCTCTCGCGCATGTGTACGAGCGCACCGCCGCCTATAGCTACATTTGCAACGGAGTAGCCATCGCCTATCTCGAACGCATCGAGGATGTCCCACAGGCGCTGCTCGAGGTGCATCCAACGCTTGCTGCCGCTGTCCCGAGGTTCTTTGAAAAGATTTACGCCAACATCCTCGAGAAAGGCCACCGCGAATCAGGCATCAAGCGAAACATTTTCGATTGGGCGCTATGCGTGGCTGAAGAATCCGTTCCGTGGCGCGCCTACGGCAAAAGTGCTTCGACAAGTCTGAAATTGCGGTGGCGAGTTGCAGACGCTCTGGTCTTCTCGAAGATTCGTGAAGGTCTGGGCGGCGGGACGCAAAGATTCTCCGCTGGTGGCGCGCCACTTGCGCCGGAGCTCGCAGAATTTTTCTGGTCGGTGGGCGTCACAATTCATCAAGGCTACGGACTCACCGAGACCTCGCCAGTCGTCACCGCCAATACTCCGACCGCAAACAAAATCGGAACCGTTGGCCGACCGATTCCGAACGTTCAGGTAAAAATCGCGGAAGATGGAGAAATTTTAGTTAAAGGCCCCAACGTCATGCAGGGCTACTACCACAAGCCCGAAGCAACCCACGAGGTATTCACTTCCGACGGATGGTTTCGCACCGGCGACATCGGCCGGCTCGACGAAGACGGCTACCTAATCATCACCGATCGCAAGAAGGAGCTGCTGAAAACGGCCGCTGGAAAATTCGTGGCGCCGGCGCCGATTGAAATCACACTTAAAACGTCGCCTTTCATCACGAACGCGATCGTAGTAGGCGACACTCGAAAGTTCGTGTCGGTTCTCATCGTACCGAATTTCGCGAATATCGAAGTCGCCGCTCGAAAGGCCGGCCACGATTTTGCCACGCCCACGCAAATGACTGGCGATCCATGGATACGCGACCTTCTATCGCACGAAATCGAGCGCCTCACCGCGCCGCTCGCGCAGTACGAAAAGCCAAAGCGCTTCGCGCTGCTCGAGCAAGACTTCACCTATGCCGGCGGCGAACTAACTTACACAATGAAAATGAAGCGCCGCGTCATCGAACAGCGTTACCAAGATGTCATCGCCCGTCTCTACGCCGATGTGGAAGAGCCGCGGCCGCATCACATGGCTTAACGAAGCTGGCCAGCCACGCCCGGATGGCGCGTGCGCCGATCACTATCGTCGGAGTACAATATGCGTGGGGAAAAGAAAGAAATGACCGATCAACTCACAATCGCTGGGCGCCAGTTTCATTCGCGCCTTATCGTTGGTACTGGAAAATATCGCAGTTTTCAGGAAATGGCGCGCGCGCACCAGGCTTCCGGCGCGGACATGGTCACCGTCGCCGTCCGGCGGGTTAATCTGAGCGATCGCACGAAAGAATCGCTGCTCGATTATATCGATCGCAAGAATTTTTTCATTCTTCCGAACACCGCTGGCTGTTACACGGCCGACGAAGCCGTCCGCACGGCGCGCCTCGGCCGCGAAGTCGGACTATCCGAGTGGGTAAAGCTCGAAGTGATCGGTGACGAGCAAACACTTTTCCCCGATACGGAAGCGCTCATCAGCGCCACCAAGACGCTTGTCAAAGAAGGTTTCGTCGTTCTGCCGTACACGAACGACGATCTTATCGTGGCGCGCAAATTGATCGACGCAGGCGCTTCGGCCGTCATGCCGCTCGGCGCGCCCATTGGCTCCGGAATGGGTATTCAGAACACGACAAACCTCCGAATTCTGCGCGAACGCATCACTGAGGTGCCGTTGATCGTCGATGCAGGTGTTGGCACGGCTTCAGACGCTGCCCTCGCGATGGAATTGGGTGCAGACGGCGTTTTGATGAACACGGCGATCGCCGGCGCGCAGGATTCCATACTGATGGCGGAGGCGATGGGCGCCGCAGTCGAGGCCGGCCGCAAAGCATTTCTCGCTGGCCGCATCGAGAAAAAGCTTTACGCGACCGCATCAAGCCCGCTCGCAGGGGTCGTTCGGTAGGATTAACGAAACAGCAGGTGCCAGGAAATATCTACGAGCGCGTGCACGAGCGCGCCCGGTAGCAACGAGCCGCTTTTCATCCACGCATGTCCGTAGAACAGTCCCGCAATCGTCGCAAGAATCACGTATTTCCAGTTCGGAAATGGCGCATGAAGAATGTGCGACAAGCCGAAAACAATCGAGGCGACCGCGAGGCCTAACCACTGACTCTTCAGTGTGCGTGAGAAAAGATTCTGCAGGATTCCTCGAAATAGAAATTCTTCCGGCCATGCTGTAAAGAATGTGATTCCGATCACAGCTACCGGCAACGATCGCAGTCGCGCCATTGAGGGGCCGTACGCAATAAACCCGATAGCAATCCCGAGCGGCACTGCGATCGCCGCAAACAGCAGAAAATGCCTGACCACAATCCAGCCTGTCCCGCGTGCCCACTCGATGGCGTAGCCAACGCCTTCAAGCCGGCGCAACAAGACGAACGCCGCAACGCCCGTGGTGAGCGCCAAAAGGATTGTTAAAGTGTGCGTCAGCTGTGGGGGAAACGGAAAAAGCTGGTAGATCCAGCGAAACTCGACGGGCAGCCAAATGATCACGACAGCAGCGTAATCCGCCCACGTGACGCCTGATCGGCCAGCGCTTGCAGCGAGCAGCAACGCCGGAAGCACCGCATAAGCCGCACCGATCAGCGTGTACTTCAAGTTTCCGCCCACGCCAGCGGAATAAATCAGCACCGCAAAAAGCGGTACCAGCGCAGCCAGGACCGCGCCTCTCTGCCCGAGGGCAGCCTGCACGGAGCGGAGCACCCTCGGCACGGCGAGGAAAAATTCAAAGGCAAAAAACCATGCGGCTACTCCCAGTGCAATCGCGAATCGCGGTCCGGAATAGCCGAGATGAATTCCAGCAAACGCCGCAAGCAACACGATTACGGCCCAGATTGCCACGGCGACAGGCAGACTCATCTCCCACGATTTTGACTCTGCCATCACGCCGAGGATTTTACTGGAGCCTGCAAATGTTTCCGGGAAAAACTTGCTTTGCGGTTCGGCCTCGGCGATTCTGTGGCGCGATTCGACTGATGGCAGACCCCGGAAAACAGCAACGCCTCGCCTATATCGACTGGATGCGCGGGCTCGCCTGCCTTTTGATGTTCCAAACGCATTGTTACGATTCGTGGCTCGGCGGCGCCGCGCGTGAAGGCTCATTCATTAAATGGTCTCAACTCGGAGGAACACTGCCCGCTCCGCTTTTCCTGTTTCTTGCCGGAATTTCGTTCGCGCTCGTCACCGACCGCATGCGAAGCAAGGGCGTCTCTGCCAACGAAATCGCGCTCACCACGATACGCCGCGGCGCCGAAATCTATGCGCTCGGTCTGCTCTTTCGCGTGCAGGAATTCATTCTCGGTCAGCCTTGGTCCCCTTGGACGGACCTGCTACGCGTGGACATCCTGAACGCGATCGGTCTCTCGATGATCTTCATGGGAATCGTCTCGCGCCTTACAAAAACTCGCACAGCAAATGCAATTCTTGCGGTATTTGTTGCGCTCGGAATCGCGCTCGCGACCCCGCCCCTTTGGACCACCTGGCGAATCCTGTCGCTGCCTTGGTATTTCGAGTCGTACATCAACGGCGTTCACATCTACGACAAGCCGCAGCCCTGGCTCTTTCCAATTTTTCCCTGGACGGCATTTGCGTTCGCTGGCCTTGCGCTCGGGTTCTTGCTATTCAGCGATTGGGCCAAAGAGAACCTGGCAAAGCTGACGGCGCTGGTGGGTGGGGCCGGCCTTGGGCTCCTCTATCTTTCAACTTGGCTGGACGCGCGGCCCGGCCAGTTCTACGCCGTTTACGATTACTGGCACACGAGTCCGAACTTCTTCCTGGCGCGGGTTGGAGTTCTCATGATCATTGTTTTCCTGGCATATGCGTGGTGCCGCTGGGGATTGGGGCAGTGGGGTTTCAGTCCGCTGATTCAGATCGGCCAAACCTCATTGCTCGTCTATTGGGTGCATATTGAATTTGTGTACGGACGATTTTCGATTTTAACGAAGCGCGCCCAGACGATTCCGATGGCGACGTTCGGCTTAGGCATTATATTCACCGCGATGGTTTTGCTGTCGATTGCGCGCACGCGATACAAAGGACGCGGCGCTGAAATTCTTGACCGGATACGTAATTTTCGTGCGGCGAAACCCGCGACGGAGAGTTAGGGCTTTTTCGGCGCGTCTGAGGTTTGCGGGGTGATCGAAGAGGGCGCTTTCGGCTGGATTGGAAAGACGTATTCGCCGGGGCGCTTCAAATGCATCTCGTCCCGCGCGATGCCTTCGAGAGTCGCGGGATCGGACTTAAGGTGTTGCACTCGATTCTGCAATTTTCGATTTTCCTCATTGAGCCGCTCGATTTCCTGCTGCACTTCTTTCGCTTGCAGTTGGGTGCGGCGCATCGCCAGCACTCCGTGCGTGCCGAAAATATCCTGCAGAAGCAGTAAAGCAAAGCCTGCCACAAGAAACCAGTTCATATTCCGGTGTAAAAATTCGCGCATCTGTTCGCCAAAACGTATTCGCGGCGTCTTCGCGTCCTGCTCTGGCGATACTCTTCTCGCGCTTTTCTTGCGGGCTAGTTTCCGATCCACGCGCGAGCCTCCTCAGCAAGTTTTTCAGAAGCAGCCATAGAGGAAGCTTCCGTGTAAATTCGCACCACTGGCTCGGTCCCCGAAGGCCGCATGAGCACCCACGAGCCGTCGTCAAAAATCAATTTCATCCCATCGAGACGATTCTCTTTGGCTACGTTACGCCCCGCAAATTCCGTGAAGGTTTCTTTCAACTGCTCGACAAGCCGCGCCTGAACATCCGGCGCAAGATGCAGATTCACCCGAATCGGCCAGAACTCCTGGCCTACCCGCCGAAATAGATCGCGAAGCTGATCCCTGAGCGACGTCTGCCGCGCTCCAATCATTTCGGCTACCAGCAGGCAAGCGAGAATCCCATCCTTCTCCGGAAGGTGGCCGCGTATTGTCATTCCCGCGCTTTCTTCTCCGCCGATTGCGATCTTGTCGTCGCGCAGAAGCGGACCCACATACTTGAAGCCAACAGGAGTTTCGTACAATGGAACGCCATGTAGTTTCGCAACCGCATCGAGCAGATGCGTCGTTGCTACGCTTCGGGACGCACCCACCTTGTATCCGCGCGTCTCGAGCAAGTAATCAAACAGCAGTCCGAGAATGTGATTGGGCGAAACGAACCAACCGTCCCGATCGAGAATTCCGAATCGGTCCGCATCGCCGTCTGTCGCCAGGCCCGCGAGCGCTTTCTTTTCAATCACCGCTTTTTTCAGTGGCGCGAGATGGTCTTCCGACGGATCGGGACCGCTGCCGTCAAACAGCACGTCGCGCGATTTTCGTATCGACGTGACGTCGACACCGTGGCTTCCGAGTATTCCGTCGAGCCATCCGGCACCGCACCCGTGCAGAGCATCGCAAACGAAGCTGCCCTTCACTTTCTTGATCACGTCGAAGCGAACCAGCTTTTCGAGTTGCGCAAAATACGGCTCGCGCGGATTGATCCGTGGGAAGTCGTCCTCGACGTCGAGCATCGAGCCCGGCTGTTCCCCGAGAGTTGCGGCGCGGTTCTCGATGTCTTTCGTGATATCGGGCAATGCCGGACCGCCATCAGGCCCTGAAAATTTCAATCCGTTGTACTCAGCCGGATTGTGGCTCGCGGTGATGTTCACGCCGCCGTCGAGTTTTCCGTAGAGGATCGCGTGTGCAATCGTGGGAGTCGGCGTAAATTCATTGCAGAAAAGAATTTTGCAACCGTGCGTTTGAAGGACGCTTGCGGCAGTGCGAGCGAAGTCCTCAGAGAAGAATCGCGTGTCGTAACCGACGATTAGCGTCGGAGATTTCTTCAACGAGAGGACGTGCCCCGCAATCGCTGCGGCTGCTCGGCGCACGCCGCCAAACGTAAAGTCCTCGGCCATCACGCCACGCCAGCCTGAAGTTCCGAAATGGATCGCTTGGCTCGCCATAAAAACGTATTGTATCTTGGCTTGCAAGCGAGGTGAACGCAAGACGCGATTCGCAAGAGTAAAATTTGCGACAGCCGTGCGCAAATCAGACGAGATGGCGGTCTAATGACAGACAAACTGGTTGTGCTCGTTACATGCCGTTCGGCAAAAGAAGCGGAGCGAATCGCCAGCCGGCTCGTCCAAACGCGGCTCGCTGCCTGCGGCAATATTCTGCGAAGTCCGGTACGGTCGATTTATCGCTGGAAGGACAAAATCGAATCAGCAAGAGAATTCTTGCTGGTGATAAAAACCTCGCGCCGACGGTTCCCCGAGCTCCAGGCCGCGATCAAGCATCTGCACAGCTACGAAGTGCCTGAAATCATCGCGCTTCCCATCGCGGCCGGATCCCAAGGCTATCTTTCCTGGCTGGCGGAATCTATTGCCCCGCGAAAAAAGGGTTAGCGGATCATGCCTGCGCGCTCTTCGTTCGGCGCTCGCCGATAACTCGCATCAATTTGCGGCTGCGACGCACGAGAAAATCCCAATATTTAATCGGCATCAAGCGTTGCATACGATCCAATTGAACAGCATCGCCACCGACGAGAATCCGGGGCTCGTTTGCCAGAACCCCCTCCACAATCCGATCGGCCGCTTTTTCCGGCGGCATCTGGGCCACCACGTCAAACATCGCGAGCGTCACGTGTCGAGCTTTGGGATCGGATTTCGCGCTCACACGAGCGCGCTTCGCAATCGGTGTGCGGATGCCCCCCGGGTGGACGCAAGATATGCTCACGGAACTTCCGTCCAGCTCATGCATCAGCGCCTCGGTGAATCCCCTCACCGCGAATTTGCTGGCGCAATAGGCTGTCTGTCCCGCCGGCGCAATGATTCCGTAGATGCTGGACATGTTTACAATGTGCGCCCGCGGCTGCTTCCGCAAGATCGGAAGAAAATTCGCGACGCCGTACAGCACGCCGTAAAAATTAATCTTCATCAGCCAATCGAACTCTTCGAGCGTCAGCTCCTCGAACGTTCCATGCATTGCCACGCCGGCAATGTTCATTAGCAGCGTCACGCGTCCGTGCCGCTCCACCACCTCCGCGGCAAACCGCTCGATGCGCCCCCGATCCGCAACGTCCACGAGATGGCAAGAGAGCGCAGCGCTCGCTCCGCCAAGCTGTTCAATCGTCTCTGTCAGCCCGGCAGAATCCACGTCCGCGAGCGCCAGAGACATTTTCTCGCGCGCCAACCGATGCGCAAGCGCTCGGCCAATGCCCGAACCCGCTCCGGTAATTACCGCCACGCCACCGTTAAGTTTGATGGGATCGTTACGATCGCTCATTCCAGCCTCGCTCACAGAAAATGGACACAGCGTGATCCAATCGAAAGGAGTCGCTAAGCAGGCGACCGAAACCTAACCTATCGCGGTGCGGCCACGCTTGCAATGATTGTCGATATGGGAATCCTGCTTAGACTCTTGCCAGCGCCTGATCCAAGTCCGCGATCAAATCTTCCACATCCTCGATTCCGACTGATAGCCGCACGAGCCCTTGCGTGATTCCGATCTGCTTTTGTATCTCCGGTGGCACCGATGCGTGCGTCATTAGCGCGGGATGCGAAATCAGAGTTTCAACGCCTCCTAAGCTCTCCGCCAGCGAGCAGATTCGGAGGTGATTCAACAGCTTCTTAGCAGCCTCGAGCGATCCAAGATCGAACGAGAGCATCCCGCCAAACCCGCGCTGCTGCCGCTTTGCGATCTCGCTTTGAGAATGCGAAGCAAGCCCCGGATAAATTACCCGCTTCACCTTTGGATGTGACTCGAGAAATTTCGCCACCGCCATGCCATTCGAGTTGTGCCGGTCCATCCGCACCGCGAGCGTCTTGATCCCGCGCGACACGAGGAAGCAATCCATTGGCGCGAGTCCTGCGCCTGCCGACCGCTGGATAAAATAGATTTTCTCGGCGTCTTCTGGGCGAGTCAGGATCGCTGCGCCGCCCGTACAGTCGCTGTGCCCGTTCAAGTATTTCGTCATCGAATGGACGACGATGTCGGCTCCAAATTCGATCGGCCGCTGAAGATACGGGCTCAGAAAAGTATTGTCGACTACAAACGTAAGATTGCGAGCCTTGCAGATTCGGCCCACCGCCGCCAGATCCGTCACAATCATCGTCGGATTCGTCGGCGTCTCGACGTAAATCATCCGCGTGTTCGGCTTGATCGCTGCTTCGATGTTTTCCAGACATGAAGTGTCCACATAACTGAATTGGAGGCCAAAATCGACGAGCAGCTTCGTCGTCAAGCGGAAGACTCCGCCATACACCGCCTGCGAAAGAATGGCGTGCTCACCTGGCCGCAGCAGCCGGAAAACCGCGTCAATCGCTGCCATACCGGAAGTGAACACATACGCCGCCCGACCGCCTTCTAGTTTCGCCACCGTTCGCTCAAGCGCTTTTCGGTTGGGATGATTCGTCCGCGCGTAGTCGTAACCCTTGTCCTTCCCCATCTCTTCGAGCACGTACGTCGACGTCTGATAAATCGGCGCGACGATCGATCCGGTCAGCGGATCGGGCTCTTGGCCCACATGGATAGCGTCGGTCGAAAACCCCATGCTTCCTCCTGAATGAAAATGAAGCGGATATATTCGGTCATCGCTATCATACGCTTAGGTGTCTGAGTGGCGACATGATTGGGCCGCAAAGATACACCTCCAAAATGGCTTTTTGTCCCTCACCGCGCCGCCCGAAAGGCTGCATACAGAATTCTTGAGGCAAACGCCGGAATGGAGTAGAAATGAATCGCCCTATGCGATTCGATTTCAGCGCCAGAATATTTTCCTCGCCGTTCCAGTTTGGAATCATTTTGGCATTGCTCTTGCTCTGCGCACCTGTATGCAGCGCTCAGGCAAGCACGCTCAAGTTCGCAGTCTTTCAGGGATCTCAACAAAATCAAGCTGGATCCCAAGAGAAACCGCCTCAAGACAAATCCGCTGATAGCAAAAAAGATTCCAAACCCTCCGATCCAAGCACGACGAAGCTCCGAATTCACATCACCGCCGCTGATGATAAGCCAGTTAGCAATGCCAGTGTTTACGTGCGCTTTCCCGTGGCAGGCGGATTATTCCGCAAGGACAAACTCAGCGAATTGAGTCTGAAGACAAACGAAGACGGTTCAGTCAAAGTTCCCGATATTCCTCGCGGAAAAATCCTAATTCAAGTCGTCGCAAAGGGTTGGAAGACATACGGCAAGTGGTACGAGATCGACTCCGATGCGATGACGATCGAAATAAAACTCGAACCTCCCGCTCACTGGTACTAAGAATTTCTCGCGCCAAGATTTTCTTAAGACAACAGAATTGCACACAACTTGTGCAAACTGCATCAAGCCCACGTTTTCTGCGGCTTTTGCTTCGCAGCGATGCCTTTTCCACACTCTTTTCAACAGAACTGTTGAAAACTTTTACAAACCATTCATCATTCGCGCCTCTTCCTCGTGAATGTATGGCTCAAGAATTGCTCTCGCGAAAAAGCATCTCCTCATATTGCGCGACCCGTACTCCCAAAGTTTTTCAGCGATACCTGCGTGATATCATTTCGTCTCCACGGAGACACGCTGCTCGCAGATGAAACAATTGATCCTCAACGCCGACGACTTCGGCCTCACACGCGGAGTAAATGAAGGAATTATCAGAGCACATCGCGAGGGAGTACTTACTAGCGCGACCCTGATGGCGTGCGGCCCTGCCTTCGATCACGCGGTTGAGCTTGCAAAACAGAATCCGCGACTCGGAATTGGTTGTCATTTAGTACTCGTTGGTGGCCGAGCAGTTGCCCCGGCCGAAGAGATCTCGTCGCTCGCCTCCAAAGATGGCCGCCTCCCCGAATCGCTCGGCAGCTTCGTAACACGGCTTTCTTCCGGAATAATCCGTCCAAAGGAAATCGACAGGGAATTGCGGGCTCAAATTCTGAAAATCCGGGCGGCCGGTATCGAACCCACTCACCTCGACACTCACAAGCACACCCACGCTCATCCAGCTGTTATGGCGGCCCTTGGTCGAGTGGCGCGCGAACTAGGAATTCGAAGGGTGCGGAAGCCGATGGAGAACCTGCAGGATTCCTGGGAATCTTCCCGCGGAGAGAACTCCGCGATTTTGAAAGAGCTTCTCGCCGCTGCCGCAGCGCGAGCGGTTGCTCCGCTGTTTCGCTCTGCGTCGCAAAAATATGGCCTGCGATCGCCGGATCATTTTTTGGGCCTGGCAATGACGGGCCGGTTAGGTCCGCTAGCACTGCGCCGGATGATTGGCTTAATTCAAGAGGGCAGCACGGAAATCATGCTGCACCCTGGATTCTCTGACTCCGAACTCGAAAGAATCGACACGCGGCTTTTCCACCAGCGCAATGCTGAAATGGACGCCCTTATCGAACCTGCCGTCAGGAGTGCCATCGAGGAACGCGGCATTCGCTTAATCAGTTATGGCGAGCTAAACTAAAATACATTCAACTAGCTGTGTAGGGCATAGCTAGGCCGATGATTGTCGGCTAGACTGGAGGAACCTTGGGAAATAGAGATCTGCGGCCGAAATATTCGATCGTCGTCCCGTTTCACGACGAGCAGGAAAGCATTCGCGAACTTCACGCGCGCCTCAGCGGTGTCATGACCGGCCGCTTCGAACCTGTCGAATTCGTTTACGTGGACGATCAGAGCAGCGACGCGACTCCACGAATTCTTGACGAGATCGCTCTTGACGATCCGCGCGTCACCGTCGTGCGCCTGAAGCGCAATTACGGGCAGACGACCGCGCTCGCCGCCGGCTTCGATTATGCTTCCGGCGAAATTATTATCTCCATGGACGGCGATTTGCAACACGACCCGGACGATATTCCAATGATGCTCGAAGCGTTTGAAGCGAGCGGCAGCGATATCGTCAGCGGCTGGCGGCAAAAGCGGGTTGACAATTTCATCATGCGCCGGCTCCCCTCACGCGTTGCCAACTGGATGATGGCCAAGCTGTCGGGAGTCGATATTCACGATTTCGGAACCACGTTCAAGGTTTATCGCCGTGAAATCATTAAGGACATCCGCCTGTACGGTGAAATGCACCGTTTTATTCCAGCACTTGCCGCTCTGAACGGTGCCAAAATCGTTGAAGTACCGATCAAGAATGTCGTTCGTCCCGGCGGGAAGTCCCACTATGGAATTTCGCGAACGCTGCGAGTTTTCTTCGATCTGCTCACGATTCGATTCCTTCTCCGCTACATGACGCGGCCACTTCACTTTTTCGGTCCAGCGGGTTTGCTTGGCGTGATTCTGGGTAGCGGAATCCTTGGGGTGCTGTTTGTAAAAAAGGTTTTGTTTGGCACCTCACTCTTCGTGGAGCATGGCCCCTTGCTCATTCTTGGGATGATGCTTTGCTTATTCGGTGTGCAGCTGCTCGCGATGGGCCTTGTCGGCGAGCTTTTGATGCGCACTCACTTCGAATCCCGCGTCGAACCCATGTATCGTGTCGAGCGTGTGACGGGCGCCTCAGTACCCCCGGAATCGCTTCATAACCCCGCTGATAGTCCCCTCGCCGCCCGTCGAGCCGGCCAGTAAATACAGCGATTCCTCGACTCTTACTTCCCCACAATACGCATCAAAATAAATAGGGCTGCAGTAAGCGATGCCTAACTCGAAATAAGGCCTCGCAAATTCATGCCCGTCCGAAAATGGAGGATGTATGGTTCGCAAAGCAATTTCCTGCGCCGTAACAATTCTGGTTGCGGCGTCCCTGATTTGGGCCGCTAACGACCCATGGAAATCGAAACCTTATCAGCAGTGGGACGACAAAGACCTTCGCAGAATCTTCAACGACTCGCCCTGGTCTAAAGTCGTACAAATCAGCAGCTCTTCGGCTTCAACCTATGACTCCGGCAGCCTGCCGGCGGAACCGAGCAGTGCCAGCCCGGCTCAGCAAACACGCGGCATGGGGGGTGGAGGACAATATTCCCAGCCCTCAGTTCCGTCTGCAACTCCGCAACCACAGCAGTCCGCCGCAACGCCATATGTGGTTCGATGGGTCTCTTCCAGAACGATCCGCGAAGCGGCTGTGCGCAGCGCCGTCCTCAAAGGCCAGCTTAAGCCAGATGATGCCCCAAAAGATCTCGCACAAACTGTCGACACCTATCAGGTGCTCGTCGCTGGCCCGAACATGAAAGCCTTTCAAGGCGCAGACGAGGCCACTTTGAAGAACAGCACCTTTCTCGAAATGAAAAAAACCAAGGAAAAGCTCACGCCGAGCGATGTAAAGATCGACCGCGGCGCTGATGGTACCTCGATTGAAAGCGTGGTCTTCGTATTCCCGAAGAAATCTGCAAACGGCGAACCTACGGTTGCGGGAAATGAAAAAGGCGCCGATTTTTCCACGTCGGCAGCCGGCGCCAAGATTAACGTTTCATTCGATTTCTCCAAGATGGAAGACTCACAAGGCCGCGATTTGTAGTTCAATTGTGGCCCATAGGGGTCTACAATCTACGAATCCGAAGGAGTGCGTCGATGAAGAAGTGCCTATCCGCTCTTGCAGCGATCGTTTTTTGTGGCCTCGCCTTGGCATCTACGTCTGCCGCACAGATGATGCGCGGCGGCGGTCCGCCGACGTTTGCGGGCATCTTCAATCCTGCGGTTGGCGCGGGCGCTGCTTATGAGGTTCAGAGTCAAGACGGCAAAAAAACAATGGAGATGGCCATCGTTGGAAAAGAAACCGTCGATGGAAAGGACGCGTACTGGTGGGAAATGGTCATGCCCGAGCAAAGGATGGGTGGCGAATTGGTTATGAAAAGCCTTCTGGTGATGGACGGATCGAACACCCATTCCTCTAAGACGATCATGCAGTTTCCGGGCAAGCCTCCAATGGAGATGCCCACCGGAATGGGACGAGGAGATCACTCTCACATTCCAATGGACGCGAGGATGGATGCCGACGACCTCGGCAGCGAATCGATCACTGTTCCAGCTGGCACCTTCACCGTTGAACACTATCGCGCGAAAGACGGCTCCGGCGACACGTGGACAGCAAAAAAGGCAGGTCCGTTCAGCGTTGTCAAGCACCAGGGCAAAGACACGACCATGGTGCTCACCAAAGTCTATTCGGATTACAAAGACAAAATCACCGGCACGCCACAGCCTTTCAATCCGGCACTGCTTGGTGGTGGACAACAGCGGTAGCATTCGCGTACGATTCTGGAACGATTCGCGACAACGCGCCCCGGTGCCGCCGGGGCGTCTTTCTTTGTTGGTTCCGATCCTCGGGGATTTCATCTAAGTTTGGAGGCGATCTTGGGAGGTGCTCCGCGCATGGCGCTCAGCGGGGACAAGTTCTACAGCGCCCGCATCACGGAGCGCTACGACATCTCTCCCGACCTCTGGAAGATCAAGCTCGATCCCGGCGGCAAATTTGATTTTGTCGCGGGCCAGTATGCCACGCTGGGGGTTCCGGACGGAGACCGCTTGATCGAGCGCGCCTATTCGATTGTCTCTTCTCCCTACGAGCCGCAAATCGAGATTTTTTTCGAGTTAGTCCCTCAGGGAGCGTTAACTCCCGAGCTTTATCAGTTGCGTGTGGGCGATGAAGTCAGCATGCGCAAAATTCCCAAAGGGCGCTTCACGCTCGACTTGAAGAGCGGCCACAAGAATCATCTCTTGCTTTCGACGGTCACCGGCGTCGCTCCGTTTATCTCTTACACTCGGACTCTCTACAAAGATTGGAAAGAGAACAATATGCCGGCAGACCTGCACCTCTACATGATCAACGCTGCCAGCCGGTCAATTGAATTTGGATATCGTGAGGAGATGGAACAAATTGCTGCCGAAGTCCCGTGGCTCACCTACGTCCCGTCGATCAGCCGTCCTTGGGAGGACACGGAATGGCGCGGCGAGACGGGCCGCGTCGAAGATTTGATTCGCAAGTATAGTGACCTCTGGGGACTGAAAGGCGATAACACAACGGGATATCTTTGCGGTCATCCCCAGATGATTGAGCTTGGATTAGGAATTTTGAAACGCCGTGGATTCCCAAATCAATCGCTCAAGCAGGAAGTTTACTGGGTTCCGGCGAAAACCCCGGGCGCTTGATGCTGTCTCAATCCGGGCGAGCGCCTGCAAGGGGCTTGCGGCGCCCGCCGGGAAGGAATCCGCAGCAAGCCTAACGCGTTGGCGCTGGACCCGCTGCGGCAAGTTCTTCGATCGCGCTCGACATGGCCCGAATCGGCGTTGAGACGTGCACGGTTTCGTCGTTGTCATTCACATCCACGACGATTGACCCGCCGCTCTTCGCCACCCGGACGTTTTGGCCCGGTTCTTTCACTTCCACGAACGTGATGTCGTTTGATTCGCTGAGTGCATCAAGCGCCGCGCGTATCGTCGGCATCCACGGTTGAATTTCGCGAGCCTGTTCCCCGCGGCGATCCTTTGGAACGAAGTGCATCGCGATTGGCACGAGCATTGCCGGGGCCACCACAAAAACATGGTGCTTCTCCGGCTGCCTTGTCTCCACGTTGACCGAGATCATTCCCTCGCTACAGATGATCCCGGCCCCCGCAAGAGTGGTTCCGATAATTCCGAGCCCTACTTTTCCCAGCAGAATCATGTATCACCTCGAAATATCTCTTCGTCGTGCCGCTCTTTAAAAGAGCGAAACCGAACACGTCATCCTGCCTGCCCTCAAGAATGAAGGGAGCGAAGCGAAGCGTCTCAGCGTAAAATTCCAGCTGAAGTCCGCCACAAGCAACGCTTCCTATTCCGCCGCGCTCTTCGAATCGATCCAAATCCTTACGTTCTGCTCGGCATCCTGCACTGTCACCAGCACAGTCTCGCCCGCTTCACCGAGCGCCCGGATCGCCGCTGCCACATCGAGCTCATTCTGTTTCGCGGTGGAAAACAGAGCGTCGACCACTTTCATGGGAACGGTAACGTCAACCTTTTGTCCGCTCTTGCCGCTGTCTTTCCCGGAGTCGCGCACGTGGATGATCAGATTCCCGTTGGACTTGGCCACGCGCACGTCTTCTTCGCTGCTCTTTACGGTCACAAATTCGTTGTCGGGCGCCGTCCGAACGGCGTCGAGAATCGCGCGCACATCTACGTCATTGATATCAGCGCTCGAAATCGTTATCCGGCCGTTATGCAGCTCTCCATGATTGATCGTCGGCAGAATCTTTATAGCCATCGAAAGCGGCACATTCACGTTGACGCTTTCACCTTTCGTCCCGCCGTCCACCTTTACGTGCAAATAGCGCTCGGCAGCCGGCTTTGCTGCCGCCGTTGTTGCGCCCTTAGCAATTCCAATCGCGACTGCTATCGTCGCCACGAGCAGTAAGCACGAAACCGTGACAGCGGGTGATCCTCTTCGCATAGTTGAGAAACCTCCTGGTCTCTACTTGCCATCATTTACGGAAGTGGCTGCAAGAAAGTTCCGCGGAAGTTCAAAAAAAGCGGGCTGGAATTCAGCCCTTATTAGACGACGCTAGGTGAGGGCAGCAATGGTGACTTTGCAAACTCTAGAGGGAGGGAAAAGTCCGATCTTCAATCCGCTTGGCACTTAAAATAAATTGCAGCAAGCGGCGGCAGACGCAGGTTGATCGACCATGCTTTTCCATTCCACGGTAACGGCTCGGCGTGAACGCCGCCGTCGTTTCCCGAGCCGCTGCCCCAGTAATACCCGGAGTCCGTGTTCAAAATTTCGCGGTAGTAGCCGGGCCGGGGCAGGCCCACTCGGTAATCGTGCCGCACCACGGGCGTGAAGTTACATGCCACGATGACGGCATCATCTTGATTTCTCCCGCGCCGCAGAAATGAGATCACGCTATTCGCGGCGTCGTTGGCTTCCAGCCATTCGAAGCCCGCCCATTCGAAGTCGAGTTCGTGCAACGCGGGCTCCTGCACGTGCAGCCGATTCAGGTCCGCCAGGAGCTGCTGCACGCCGCGATGCGCCGGCGAACCTTCGAGCGTCCAATCGACACTGCCGTCTTCCCAAAACTCATCACGCACCGCAAGCTCGCTGCCCATGAACAGAAGCTTCTTGCCCGGATGCGCCCACATGTAGCCCAACAAAAGGCGGAGGTTTGCGAATTTCTGCCAATCGTCGCCCGGCATTTTCTCGAGCAAGGAGCGCTTCCCGTGGACTACTTCGTCGTGCGAAAGCGGCGAAATGAAATTCTCGGTGAAAGCGTAGATCATCGAGAACGTCAGTTCGTTGTGGTGATATTGGCGGTGAATCGGGTCGTATTCCATGAATCGCAGCGTGTCGTTCATCCAGCCCATATTCCACTTCAAATCGAAACCGAGTCCACCGACATACACAGGACGCGACACCGCCGGCCACGATGTGGATTCTTCCGCAATCGTCAGCGCGCCGGGATGTCGTGTGTGCAGCACTTCGTTCAAATGCTTAAGGAACCCAATCGCTTCGAGGTTCTCGCGGCCGCCAAAGGGATTCGGAACCCACTCGCCCGGCTTACGCGAGTAGTCGAGATAGAGCATAGACGCGACCGCATCCACGCGCAGGCCGTCCAAGTGATACTTGTCGATCCAGAACAGTGCATTCGAAATTAAATAGTTCTGCACTTCGTTGCGCCCGTAGTTGAAGACGAGCGTGCCCCAGTCAGGATGCGCGCCTTTCTGCGGATCGGCATGCTCGTAAAGATGCGTGCCATCGAAGAATGCCAAGCCGTGCGCGTCGCGGGGAAAATGAGCCGGCGTCCAATCGAGAATTACTCCGATGCCTTCCTGATGGCAGCGATCCACGAAGTACATAAAATCGTCGGGCGTTCCGAAGCGGCTGGTCACGGCGAAATATCCGACGGTCTGATAGCCCCACGATTTGTCGAGCGGATGCTCCATCACGGGCATCATCTCGACGTGCGTGTAGCCCATTGCGGTGACGTACGGGATCAACTCATCGGCGAGCTCGCGATAGGTGAGCCAGCGGTTTCCTTCATCGCGTCTTCGTCGCCACGAGCCCAGGTGCACTTCATAGATTGACATCGGCGAGTGCAGCCAATCGCGCGACGCGCGCGCGGCCAGCCAGGCGCCGTCGTTCCACTGATGCTTGTCGATATCCACTACGACTGAAGCATTGTTGGGACGCTTCTCGGCTGCGAAGCCATAGGGATCGGATTTCAATCCCCAGTAGCCGCCAACCCGAGACCTGATTTCGAATTTGTACAGCGCGCCTTCGTCGAGGCCGGGGATGAAAAGTTCCCAGATTCCCGTCTCGCCGCGCAGGCGCATCGGATGCACGCGGCCGTCCCAGAAACTAAAATCTCCGACAACGCTCACGCGCTGCGCGTTCGGCGCCCAGACGCCGAAGTGAACGCCTCGAATGCCAGCGACCTCGCGCACGTGCGCCCCGAGCTTTTCATACTTTTGGTAATGCGTGCCTTCGCCGGAAAGGTAGAGATCGTAGTCGGTGAGCAGCGGCGGGAAGGCGTAAGCGTCAAATGTCTCAAGCGAATTGCCATCGGGGAATTTGAACTTCAAGCGATAAGAAGTGGGCGCGATTTCCTGGTTTTCATGCAGCTGGCTGACGTCATTCGGAACAATGGCTTCAAACACGCCGCCTGGATGAATCCTTTCCGCTGCTATGGTCGCACCGCGCGCCGTGGAACTGCGCAACCATTCGACCGTCATCTCGGTCGCGGACGGGTGATACGCGCGGATCGCCAATACTCGCTTTCCATCGCGGCCGAGCCAATGTGGCCCGAGAAAATGGAAAGGATCGGAGGACTCGGCGCGAACGATGCGCTCGATCTCGCTTTGGTTCGCGTCGAGCGGCTTATCGGTTGCGGCGGATTTGGAATCTCTTAGTGACATGGGCGAACTAGGCCGTCGTTTTTGATTCGCGTCGAGTTTCCTGCAAACGAAAACTGACCAAAATCCGGTTTGCGCGTTTGGGATTCTTGATCGATAAACAGCCGATTAGAAATTTGTAAGTGTCTGCAAGCACGGGTGTTACGACGAACTCTAATCGCGCTACCGTAGATTAGAACACCCGTCTCTACCGCGAACGCGTCGCGGGTACTACTGCCGAGTTGGCGCCAATTTCTCACAACCCTCAAACGACGCTAGCACGCGCGAACGCTCGTTTCAACTGGGACCTTGACTTGGGGTTCTCATCATGAGAACTTGAAGTGCATGCGCATTATCAAGCGCGGAGCATTGGAGCGCTTTTGGCGCATACATCCTGACTCGAAGGCGAGCCTTGAATCGTGGTATTCAGTTGTGCGCGCGGCAAGCTGGAAGACGCCGGTGGAGATGAAGCAGGTATATCACAATGCTGATGTAGTCGGACGCCGGACAGTTTTTAACATCGCTGGGAACAAATATCGATTGATTGCGCGAGTCAACTACCGAAGTCAAAGAGTTTTTGTTCTGTTCCTGCTTACCCACGCGGAGTATGACAGAGGGCTTTGGAGATCATGAACACGAGACCGGTTGATCTCGACGAGAAAAATTACGGCAGACTTCTACAGCAGGCGCTTCCGCATGTGATCCGCACGGACGATGAGTACAAGCGGCTCACAAACGAACTGATGCGTCTGGACGAGCTGGACGAGCCGACCCGGGAACAGGAAGAACTCGCTGAGCTATTGACGGTGCTGATTGACGAGTATGAAGAACGGCGTTATCCGATTCCGAAAGCGAGCCCGCAGCATACATTGCAGCACTTGATGGAGGCACGCGGACTGACACAGAAGGACCTTCGAAAGGTCTTCGGATCGAAGGGCATTACTTCCGAAGTGTTTCACGGCAAGCGCTCGATCAGCAAGGCGCAGGCCAAGAAACTCGCAGAATTTTTTCACGTAGGAGTGGAACACTTCATCTAGCGGCAGGCTCCCTGTGTCGCCTCTCCGGGCTCTACGTATTCTCTCGCGATGATTTCCTAGAGCTTCCGCTATGGGCTACGTTGTTTCGTCCCTCACGGGACTTGGAGCATCGAAACGGCGATGGGCCTTCCGAATCAGATTGCGGTTAGAAGCCGCGAGAAAAACGAGTGGTGGCGGCCAGTGATGTTGGACTTGAGTGGCAAAGTCAGGTAGGTTAGCGGCGTCCCTGGGGCAGGCAGCGGGGCAATCCATATCAAGGAGAAATTCGATGAAGCGACTCGCTCGCCCGATTTTTGTCCTCGCTGCATTGAGTATGGCGCTTTTCGCTGGCACTGCACGTGCGCAGGATAACGCGCAACCGAAGAAGCCGCCGACGGCGACGAAAGCTGTTGTGGCCAACTGGAATGACGTAGGTGGCCGGCTGGTCACGATGGCGGAAGATTGGCCCGAGGATAAATACGACTATAAGCTTGCGCCCACCACTCGCACTTTCCAAGAGGTGATACTGCACATTGCGGGATCGAACTACGACATGCTGAATAAGATGAGGAAATCGAAAGTGGGCGATGGACGTAACGACCCGGCTGTGGCCGACTATAAGACGAAGGCGGCCACCGTCGCGTTTTTGAAGAAGTCGATCGAGGACGGGGCGGCGCTGGCGAAGAAGCAGGGCGATGCGGGCGTGATCAAGCTACTTGAATATTGGGACGGATACACGGAGCACATGGGCGAACATTACGGACTGCTGGTAGCGTACTACCGGGCGAGCGGTTCGGTACCACCGGAGTCTCGGCCGAAGAAGTAATGGGTGCCACAGGGGCACAGAGGCACGGAGAGAAGGAAAGGAAATGTCGTGCTGCGGGAGTCTCGTCCGAAGATTAGTTTCTTCAGTGCCGAGATGGTGAGGGTGCCAAGATTTGTTGCGGGCAGCCTCAAGAAGGGCGCACAGGCCCTTCGTGCCTTAGGGCAAGCAGGAGTGCCTGTGCCACTGAGGAGTACAGTTGAGTGCTCGTAGCAGAGTGGAAGATGAGCATTCACGCTGGACTCTCGAAAAATCCAAGCGCTCAAGAGTGACAGCGTCACGTAGGGTCGGGGAGGGGTAGTGCGGAATGGGGCGAGCTGGAAGGTTGCAGCGAAGAGGGCTTGGGTGGTGGCGACGATGACTGCATTACCGATCGTCATCGCGCCAGCGCGTGCGCAGGACCGGACACAGGCGCGCTCGATGGTTCTGACGCGCGATGGGATTGTGGCGGCGGAAAGTCCGCTTGCGGCACAAGCCGGCGCCACGATCCTCGCTCGCGGAGGAAATGCTGTGGATGCGGCCGTGGCGACGAATGCGGTGATGGGCGTCGTCGAGCCGATGATGAACGGGATTGGCGGCGATCTCTTCGCGATCGTGTACGAAGCGAAGACCGGAAAACTCTATGGGCTGAATGCGAGTGGCTGGGCTCCTGCGAAGCTTTCGATTGAATTTGTCAAAGCGAAAGGAATCAGCGGACAGATGCCGGACCGCGGTATTCAGACCGTGACGGTCCCGGGGACGGTGGAGGGATGGTCACAACTGCTTTCGCGATTCGGGACGAAAAAATTTCCGGAAGTGCTCGAGCCGGCGATTCAGTACGCGCGCCAGGGTTTTCCCGTGCCGGAATTGGACGCAGCCTATTGGAGCGAGGCGGAAAAACTTTTGAAAACCGAATCGAATGCTGCGGCAACCTTTTTGATTGATGGACGAGTTCCGCGGCTTGGAGAAGTATTTCGTAATCCCGATGTGGCGCATTCTCTGGAGTTGATTGCCGCGCAGGGGCGTGATGGTTTCTACAAAGGTGACATCGCTCAACGCATCTTGGCGACATCCTCTCGCTTGGGCGGCTCAATGTCAGCAGACGACTTGGCCGAATTTTCGAGCGAATGGGTGGAACCGATCTCGACAACGTACCGCGGGTGGACGGTGTACGAGATTCCGCCGAACGGACAGGGAATCGCTGCGCTTATGATGTTCAACATGATGGAGACATTTCCGCTCGCGAAGTACGGACAGAATTCGACTGATGCGTTGCATGTAATGATCGAAGCCAAAAAATTGGCATATGCCGACATGTACCGCTATGTCGCCGATCAAAAATTCAGCCAAGTGCCGGTCGAAGGAATGTTGTCCAAGGATTACGCCGCTCGGCGCGCGAAGCTGATCGATATGACGAAGGCGAATTGCAACGTGTCGCCGGGAGAGCCTGAGTTTCCGATGAAGGGCGACACGACATATCTGACGGTTGTGGACCGGGATGGAAATATGGTGTCGCTAATTCAGAGCAATTTCCTGGAGTTTGGATCAGGACTAGTCCCTGACGGGACAGGTTTTGCGCTGCAGAATCGGGGCGCGCTGTTCAGTCTCGACCCGGCCTCGCCGAACGCGCTGGCAGGGCACAAGCGGCCTTTGCACACAATCATCCCCGGATTTATGACGCGCGGCGACGAGCGAATTGCCTTTGGCATTATGGGCGGCTTCAACCAGGCGCAGGCGCACCCGCAGTTTGTCGCAAACGTGGTGGATTTTGGGATGAACATTCAGGCTGCCCTGGAAGCGGCGCGTTTCTCGAAACATACGTTTGCCGGATGCGACGTGGAGATGGAAGACAGAATTGAGCCCGGCGTGCGAAAAGCACTCGCCGAGCGCGGGCACGAGATCAAAGTAAACGGCAGCTTTTCTTCGGACATGGGCGGCGGACAGGCGGTGCGGCGCGACTTCTCGACAGGAGTGAATTTTGGCGCGTCCGATCCGCGCAAAGACGGCGCGGCGATTCCTCAGGCGGTGCCCACAAAATGAAGTTCTCAGCAGGTGACCGATAGCTTCGACCGCGTCAATTAATCGGCTTCTAAACAATACGTAGTGTGTCGTAAGTGCCTCTAAATGCTTCACTTTGGTACGAACGTACCATTGTCACCCCAGTCACCCGCAATTATACCTAGAGCATGGGGTGCACCTGCGGGGCTGTGCGCTGGCCCCGAAGCCTGTCCTATGCCATCGAGAACTGAGGAACTCGGCGCCGAGCGACCAAAATCGCAGCGAGGGGCCGAGAAACAAAAAGCCGGAAGTGTGGGATCGGAAGGGAAGACTTTGTGTCCCGCCGAGCACGC
>Ga0307472_100000029_pt1 | contig 40117 bp, 39 predicted proteins | sample atmos_gasesAM5C__2_FD_204582 | JGI IMG/M metagenome (GOLD analysis project Ga0307472, IMG submission 204582) | Hardwood forest soil microbial communities from Morgan-Monroe State Forest, Indiana, United States - atmos_gasesAM5C_05 | ecosystem: Environmental > Terrestrial > Soil > Temperate...
CGCTGAAACTTGCGCCCACGCTTTTTGCCTGCGATGCGTGCATTTCGAGAAGCATCAGCACGAAAGGCTTCCGCGACCGCTCCGCCCGGCGACGTTCGTGCGTCAGAAGGGCATGAAACGTCGTCTCAGTGAGAACCTCGTGGCCCTGGGGTACATGGCCGATTCGAGCAAGCACTTTGCGTCCGGTCCCAGGCTGCGTAGCTTGCTCCCTCGCTGCAGAGACCTTTAGGTTGCTATTTGCCATTTATGCCACAACCCCCTGCAACAACGCATGCGAACCGACTGGGTTGAAATCTGTGACCTTTGACGGTGCGACCGGCCGAACGCAATCCCTGTCTATCTCTAACGCGACTGACCGGCGAAGCAGCGAAACGGAAACAATAATTCGATTATTTCCTTTGAACTGGATCAGTATTCCTTCCAATCCGTTTAGCGAATCGCCCTCGATCCGAATCTTTTGGCCAACCTCAAGATATGGCCAAGGCTCGGCTTGAAAACCCGATGCCACAATCGTTTGAATTGCAGCAATCTCCCCGTCATTCACAGGAAACGGAACCCGACCGCGGCCGACAACGGAAATCACTCCTGGCGTAATGAGTATAGGAAGGCGCTTCAAAGCGTCGAACTGGCAAAATACATAGCCGGGAAAAAGCGGGGCGCTCATCTGCTTCACTCTGCCGTTCCAGCGCTTTTTCGTCTGATAGGTGGGAAGCAGCGTCTGATAGCCTTTGCCCGAGAGCAGCACGGCTGTCGAGTGCTCCCAGCGAGTTCTGACCTGGAGGGCAAACCACCGGAGATTATCTGCTCCCGGGTTAGTCATCAGATCAGTGGCTCCCTTAAAAATCCGGTTTGCGACATTTTGCGTCACAAGGTGCATAGGCTACCGCCATTAACGTACCTTGCCGCTCTCTCTCCTATCGCAACTCGCCTGCCAACTCCTCACGGGACTTGAGAGCAACTGATGCCAAAATGCTTCTTGCAATAAGCTGATAACAGACAGCTTAACCGCCAGCCACGAGGGGAGCCATCTGTGAGAAGAGCAGTAATACGCACATAGGAGGGGGAACTAGTGAAAACTCTTGCCATGATTTGCCAAGCCGTTTCCTAAAGAGGGCTCTTTGGCGTTCGATGAATAGGATATATCTACAATGTATCTAGTATCTTACAGACCTCCAGTACCCTGGCGAAAACAGAAAATGGCATTGGCACCGAAGGGCAGAACGACCGGAGGTCAACGGCAGCAACTCTCATGTTGAGATTTGTTGCCTGAGAATCTCACTAGTATCGCCATCGTTCAGAATCTGAATGAAAAGAACCCTTTCACGGTGGACTCAATTGACCGGTTCTTTGGAGTCCCCGTAACCGTAGCCGTAATAGTAGTAGTCCGAATGATATGTATGCGAGTCCTGCAAGGCATTCAGCACCACCCCAACCAGGTTCCGTCCTCGCAGCTCTTGGCAGGCTCGCTGGGCGATTGTCGCGGGAGTTACGCCAGCGCGCGCGACAAGAAGCACACCATCGCAAATATCTGCGAGTACGCTGGGATCCGCGACAAGCAAACACGGAGGCGAATCGAGGATGATCCAGTCGAAAATCGGAGCGAGCCGGTCCAGTAAAACCTTCATACGGCCATTCGCGATGAGTTCGCTCGGGTTCGTCACTTCATTTCCGCCCGGAATGAAACAAAGATTCCCTTCCTGGCCCTGTTGAATGATTGAGATTAGATCGGCTGTACCGCGAAGGTAATCCGTCAGCCCCGGGCTTGACGGCGCGCCCAGCGGAACGTGCAAGCGGGAACGTCGCAGATCAGCGTCTATGAGCAGCGCGCGACGGTCTGGCTGTCGAATTATGGCCTGGGCCAGATTGTTAGCCACAAAGGTCTTGCCTTCAGTGGGGATCGAACTCGTGACAAGAAGCGTGCGAAGCGGCTGATTACTTCGCATTTGGTAGAGTCGCGAGCGCAACGTTCGGAATTGTTCTGATCCTCGTGCACTTGAGTCAGGATTCACAAACACGTTTACGCTTGGGTCGAGATGCCATACGGGATGCGCACAACGTGCCCGCAGATCGTCAAACCGTAGATATTCGCCGGATCCAGGTGCGGACAAGACAGTTCGGCTCAATATGTCCCCGCTCGTTAACGGCACTTCTGCGCTTCGAGCTGGCAGCTCTAAGCTCGCCGATTCCGTCTGCAATGGAGCTGCTTCGGTCTCGGCCGTCACAACAACCGCGCGTTCCTGTTCAGCTTTCTTCAGCGCTTCATGAATACGACTCATGGTTTCCTTTCGCGGGTCGAAGACAAGACGACATTTGACTGGCGCAAACGTCCCAACAGTTCGTCTAGGTTCTGGAGCAAAGCTTGGGTATCGCTCGCCTGAGCTCCGGTGGGCGCAAGCCTGGCTCGGACAATCGGCTCAATTTCATCGAGTTGAAATTCGCGAGCTACCTCTTCAACCAGATGAGCTGGCACAGGGCGCAGGTGATCGACATACGCATTGATCAGCGAATGCTCACACAGCAAATTCACCACCCGCGGAATCCCTTGTGAATACATGTGAACCGCCTGGATCGCTTCCTTTGAGAAAATCGGCTCTCCGTTCGCACCCGCGATTCGCAAGCGCTCTGCGATATAGCCAAACGTTTCCTCAAGCGTGAGTGCCGCCGTCCGGCAACGCAGGGTGATACGCTGGCGAAGCTGACGCAACTCTGTGAGCTTCAACTTTTCCTCGAGCTCGGGCTGACCGGTCAGAACGATTTGCAGCAATTTCTCTGTCGACGTCTCGAGGTTCGTCAGAAGCCGAACTTCCTCCAGCACTTCAGCGGATAAATTCTGTGCCTCGTCGATAATCAGCACGGCCGTTTCGCCCGCCCGGTAGCGCTCCAGGAGCCATTGGTTCAAGCGCAACAAAATCTGGCTCTTTTCGCGCGATTCGCACGGAATTTCAAACTCGGCGACGATGAAGTCGAACAGCTGATCGACGCTCAATTGCGAGTTGAAAATGAAAGCAGTTGCAACCCTTTGCCCGTGCAGCCAGTCAAGCAGTCGGTTCAGAAGGGTGGTTTTCCCTGTGCCCACTTCACCCGTGAGCAAAATGAAGCCTTTGCGGTTCTGGATTCCGTACGTCAGGCCCGCTAGCGCCTCCTGAATCTGCCTCGTCAGGAAGAGATAACGAGGATCAGGATTGACGTTGAAAGGGCTTTCGCGCAAGCCAAAGAATTTCTGATACATAGCGTCGTTAAGCTCTCCCGCTCTGACCGGATCCTGCTCCGACTCCGGCGAAGACCTGCTCTTCTTTTTTCATTACTTTTCCTGCAATGGTTGTCCCAATTTCCGGAATCATCGCCAGCACAGGAAGCCGCAGTGCGAACTCAACGTCCCGCTCCGTCTTAAGCGATGAGTCTTTCATCTCGAGCAGGAATGCGATGACGAATCCTAATGCCAATCCGCCACCCAGTCCCCCCGCCGCAAAGAGAGGTCGATTTGGAAACGACGGCTTGTCGGGAAGATTTGCCGGATCCAGCACGCGAAATTGCTCGCCCTGTTGCTTTCGGTCGAGCGCTGCCGCCATTGCGGAGTCGCTTCGCTTTTTCACCAATTCATTATATGAATCTAGCGCCGTTTGGTATCCGCGGGTCAGTTCCTTGAACTGCTGTTCTACGGCCGGAGTGGACTGCACTCGGTCCTGATAAAGCTTGATCTGCTGTTTGATCTGCTCTTGCTCTCTCGCTTTTTCTGAAATCACCTGGTCGAGATTGTGAACCTGCGCGCGCAACTGCGCGATCTGTGAAGGCTCCAACGTCCCCTTCTGGATCTTATTCGCGTCCGTACCCGCCTTCTGTGTATCGCTCACTGCAATCTGTTTCTTCAGCGCGGCAATGTCGTTCTTTACTTTAATCACATCCGGATAGTCGTCCGTGTATCTGGATTGAAGGGTTGCAAGCTGCGCTTGAAGCGCGGAAAGCTGTTGCTCGAGCGTTTCAGGACTGCGACCGGACTGATTAGCCTGCCACGCCGCAACCTGTTGCGTGAGCATCGACTCGGCGAATGATTTGTCCTGCTGGGCTCGAGCGAGCGCTTGAGTGGCTGCGTCAAGCTGTGACGTCATGTTGCTGAGGAGATTCAGGTTCATCTGCTCCTGATCAGGAAGCGACCCGAGATAGTGGCTCTTGAACGCGGCAAGCTTCGCGTCCTGCTCATCAAGATTGGCCTTTGCTTCTGTCAATTGATTGCCCAAGAATTGAGTCGTGTCTTCTGAGTGCTGTAGGCGCAAACGGAGGTTTTCCTCAATAAACATCGAAGTGACCGCCGTACAGACTTGCTGCGCTGTGCGCGCATTGTCCAGCGTCACACTCACATAAAAACCCGGCAGCTGCCGACTCTGTGTTTGAGCCATTGGTAGAACCGGAGTCACTTCGATCCCCTTCTGTAACAGCGCGACAAGATCCTCCATCGGAACTTTGTTGATGTCGTTGGAATAAAGGCCAAATTGATTGATGATCGGCTCAAGCCGTGATCGACTCAGGATCTGTTGCTGCATGCTCGAGAGACGCTGAGTGAGATCCTCCGTATCAAGTGATTCGACGATTTTCTCCGGTACCGAGGGTCGCTCCACGAGAACGAGCGTTTGCGACTTATAGCGATCGGGGAGGAAGCGCGAAACGCCATATGCAATCGGCGCTCCTATTACCGTAAGGACAACGATTAACACCCATCTGCGGCGCAGCATCGCCATGTAATCTGCAGCTGTTAGCTCTCGTTCTATCATTCCATCCTCGCTTCGACCATCGTAAGTCCGGCTCTTGACGCTGTCTCTAGAACGGAATCGGTTGCTTGCGCCAGCTGAAGCCAAAAGTAATTTGATTGCGTGTCACGCTCGCACCACATCCCGTTCCCGTACAAATGGATGCAGCCGTGTTCTGATATTGTAATTGATAAGCGAGGAATACGTTCATCGTACGGCCCAGGGGGTGGCTTAGGTTTGCACCGGTAAACCAGTAGTCAAAAGTTTGGTTTGCGGTCGTCGTTCCAAAAACTTGTATTCCTCGGTTCCGTGAATATCCGACATTCCAAGCAACGCTGAGGGCCCTCGACACCTGTTTGCTTACGGTACCCGTGAAGTTATCTGTCACCGCTCCAGCTAAGACGCCTGAACCGCCGCTGACGCCGTGGTTATAGGCAGCCGAAATTGCGACTCGTCTTAATTGATATTGGAGTGCACTGTTGATCGAGGCATATATCTGTGTCATGTAGCCCGAAGGTGTAGTACCCCCAGCTCCAGTCGAGGTTCCAGGAGTCGTTGTAAGCGGCATTCGAATGAGCGCAATATCCGGTCCGGCGGACGCCTGGAACGCGAGCTTGCCGGTGATGCGCCGACCGTACGATGCGTAGATGAAATTGTTCTTTATTGACTGATTGAAGTTGCTGTAGTTGAAGGCACTGTATTGATACGAAAATCCAATCGTGTTCTGTCGCGAGAGCTGGTAGTTGTATCCGGCAGACAAGATCACATTGCCGTAGTTGAGCAGAGGCTCGTCCAAACTATCCAGCAGTGAATATCCGCCTACGAATGTCAGTGACGTCCGCGGTGTAAGAAGAACATCCATTTCACCGCCTGAAAAATTCGTAACCCGCTGCCCCCGAGTAGTCAAAATCGACTGTCCCGGCGTAAAGCCATTCCCAAAACCCAGCGTTCCGCCACCGGGCAATGTCGGGCCATTTGGAATTCCAGCTGCTCCGAACGGCGTCTGAGGTGCATACAAAAATTGATCGAAGAAGGAGAGCACGTAGCGTCGATAGGAAAGTCGTTCGGAAAAATTCAGTCCTTGTATGACTCCATTGCTGACGCTGCCGTCACTCGAAAATGATCCTCCGCCGACATAACTTAGACTCAGAAATGAATTTCCTGAATTTCGATTCAGATCGACTCCGCCAAAGACCGACGCGAATGTTGTCCACGCGCTCTGGCCCTGTCCGGTCAAAGGATTCGAGTCCACGGTCGAACTGATATCCAGGTGCGGCTGCCAATAGCTATGGTTCGTAGCGGGCGTGCCGAGCGAAAGGTCCTGAACGCCCGTCAGCGCCGTTGTGTCGGGAAGCAGTCTTTGAGAATCGGCGTTGGCTTCATCCTGGCCGTTATTCGCTGCGGAAGCAAGCGGTGAGTGATACGCCGGAATCGGCTGTGATGGCTGTGCGGGCTGGCTGGATTGATCGGGCTCTTGCTCCTGAGCCCATGCGATCGGCACGCTCAGCACAATCGCCCCAACCGCCAGACAAATGTTCAGTACGATGCGCATCGTTTTCATCAGAAGCTTTTAGGGAACCACGATCGTATCGCCGGGTTTCGCATTCTGGTCCGGCGCTTTTCCGGCAAGTACGTCCTTGTAATTGAAAGGATGCTTTACCTGTTTTCCGTCTTCCGTCCGCAGGATGTAAATTTTCTTCAGGTTCGCATATATCGTAAATCCGCCCGCACTGGACAAAGCCTGCAGCACCGTCATATTGGGCAAAAGCGGATATGCCCCCGCGCGATTCACCTCGCCGAGTATGAAAACCCGCTGGCTGTTAATCGTCGTAACGATAACTGTCACTTGCGGATCCGTCACAAATTTCTTCAGCCCCGTCGTGATGTCAGCGGCTAATTGAAGGGGAGTCCTCCCGGCGGCCTGCACATCGTTCAGCAGAGGCATCGAAATTTTTCCATCGGGCCGCACCGGCACTGCGCGTGTCAATTCCGGCTCTTTCCAGACGCTGATGTCCAGCACATCCTGCGGACCAATCACGTAATTGGGGTCATCCGTTGCCGGCTTTTTCGGCGCGGCTTGTGCAGCTGCAGCGTTTGCGTCCGGACGCTGCTTCTTGTTGTCGTCCTGCTGCGCTTGCGCTGGAATCGCCGCAGCCAAAAGCCCGATCACAACACACAGTTCCATTCGTCTCATCATTGCTCTCACCGCCTTGCTAGTTCGCTTCTTCGTCCACGCCGATCTGTTTCAGCTTATAAAGCAAAGACTTGTAGCTAATCTGCAGCTCCTGAGCAGCGCGCTTCCGGTTCCATCGCGTACGGCCGAGAGCTTTCAAAATCAACTCCCGTTCTGCTTCGCGTGAGGCTGCCTTTGAGGCCACCTTGAGCGAGCGCGTCCGCGCATCTGTTGTGACTGAAACAGTCGCATCTGGTGTGCGCATCAATTCTGAAAGTGCCAGGTCTTCGTCGTTGAGCGCCACGATTTTCTTGACCACGTTTTCTAGTTCACGAATGTTGCCGGGCCAGGAATAGCCCATAAACGTATCAAGCGCCCTCGCGCTCAATCGCGAATGCGCCCGGCCGAGTTGCGTGCAATGTTTCGCGAAAAAATAGTCGCTCAGCAGGGGAATGTCTTCTTTTCGTTCCCGAAGTGCAGGCAGTCGAAGACAGACGCCGTTGATCCTGTAATACAGCTCCCGGCGAAAACGCCCCGCTCTCATCTCCTCGTCGAGATTCCGGCTCGTTGTGGAGATCAACCGCGCCATCAGGATTCCTCGTCGCGGTTTCGTCTCTTCGTCGGGCAGCGCGTACAAAAAACTCCTTTGGCACGAAGGATCGAGTTCGCTGATTTCGTCGAAGAACGCAGTTCCTGCTTCGGGGCGATATTCACCTTCCTGGCTCGCATCCAAACCAAGCTCGTTTGCAAACGACTCAGGTCTTACCCCGGCGCACGAGATTTTCATCAGCGGTTCCGACGACCGACCTGACAGTTGGTGGATTCGATGGGCGAACGTCTGCTTGCCCGTGCCGCACTCCCCCACCAACAGCACTGGAATATTTGTCAGGGCAATTTCCGAGAGTACGCCTTCAAGAGTGAGCATCGCGGGACTTGTCCCACCGACGAAAGCGCGGGCGATGGCGTCATTCCGCCTCGTCACATCGGCTATTGGAGCCGCGAGCACGTTTTCCAGGTTGGAACCCATTAACTCCTCATTACCAACACGTATCCGCGCAGAGCGCTCTGCTCTCCCGGAAAGTGAATGCAATGCGACTGCCACAGGAGCTGAGGGTATCCGAACGCTTCTAACTCACTTGGAAATAAGTGACTTACAAAGGGGATTGGCTCCGCCGGAGCTGAGGACCATCGGCAATCGAGTCCGGGGCGCCTTCCACGAAAAGAGAAATCACTTACCATCAAATCTAGAACCATTGTAAACAAGGGGCTTATCAGAATCTGCTCTTCACGTACCCCAGCAGCCTTATGGCATTTGAGGGTATTTCTAGGAATAATTATGGAAGGTTGCTTCCACTTTGCAATCTATCAGTATCAGACGGTTTCCAGGCAAGAGAGGTCGGGTGTTCCTAAGGCCCTAATCGGATTAAAGCAAGGTGTTTGTTTTCATAATTATACGGCAGGAATCCTGTATACTTCAATCAAGAAGCAGACGGTAGCTAGATTGCTCGTTCCTCGGGGCTGTTGTGGCTGCGCCCTAACTCGAGGCGGGAATGTTCGAAATGCGAAGCGCCGGTGTTCGGTCATTCTTGATTTCATTGCTCATTGCCGCATTCATGCTGACTTCCTGTTCGTTCAAGCCGGAAGTGAGAAAAAAGAAATTTCTCGACAAGGGCGTCGCCTACTTCAATAAGGGGCAATATCGCGAGGCCAACATCGAGTTCGAGAATGCGATCCAAATCGATCCGAAATTTGCAGACGCCCACTACCGTCTAGCGCAGTCACTCATGAAGCAAGGCGACTGGTCGCACGCGTATCAAGAGCTAACTCGCACTGTCGAATTTGATCCGACCAATTGGAAAGCGCAGCTCGATTTAGGAAACGTCCTTCTGGCCGGCCGCCAATATCAGCAAGCCCACGATCGGGCTCAAACAATCCTGCAGGGTGACCCGAATAATCCACAGGCACAATTGCTGCTGGCGAACGCGGACGCCGCCCTCGGCAACGATAAAAAAGCTCTTGATGAGGCGCACGCAGCGTTGCAAATGGATCCCGGCCGCTCGCAATCGTACTTGAACGTTGCTGTCATTCAGGAAAAGAATAAAGATCTCGCCGCCGCCGAGGAAAGTTTCAAGAAAGCTGTCTCGCTTGATCCCAAATCCACCACAGCTCTGATGGCCCTTGGCGCGTTTTATGAGCGCCAAAAACGCTGGGTCGACGCCGGAAAACAGTTTCAGGCTGCGATTACACTCGACCCGCAGAATCCGGCGCCGCGTGCAACTCTTGCAGGACTCTATCTGAATGAAGGCCAGCGCGACATGGCCGAGCAAGTCTTGCGCGATGCCAAATCCGCGTTGAAGGACAATCCGAACGGCTATCGGATGCTGGGGGAATTTTATGTCGCCACGAACCAATCCGAGAAGGCGCTGGCCGAGTTTGCATCGCTTTATTCTGAACATCCCAAAGATCTAACTATCGCAAAAATGTACACCCAGGTATTGATCGCCGAAAATCGCTTCGACGAAGCCGCCAAAGTCAACGACGCCACGCTCAAAATCGCTCCGTCGGATCCTAACGTCCAGGTTCTTCGGGCTCAATTACTGATTCGACAGGGGAAGCCGGAGGATGCGATTCACGTCCTCGAAAAAGCTATCAAAGACGCTCCAAATGACGCCGGCGCGCATTTTCAACTCGGCGTTGCATATGCTGCGAATGCGAACCTTGGTCAAGCGGAAACCGAATGGAAACAGGCCCTGCACTTGCGCCCGAACCTAGTGGAAGCATTGCGCGCTCTTGCTGCCCTCGCAATGCGCCGCGGCGACGCCGCAACCTTGTCACAGGTGAGCCAGCAGATGATTCAAGTCGAGCCCGGCTCGCCCGAAGGCTATATCTACCATGCGCAAGCGCTCATCCGTCAGAGCAATGCCGCTGGCGCAGAAGCGGATTTGAAGAAAGCGATCGAAGCGGCTCCCGAGAATCCTGCTGCGTACGCGCGACTGGGCGACCTGCGCATGTATCAGAAGCGCTACGACGAAGCGGAAAAACTCTACTCCGATGCACTGCAACGTAATCCTTCCGCGGTAGATGCGCTGACTGGTTTGGTCAATATCAACATAGTTCAAAAGCAACCGGCGAAGGCGCTTCGCCGCGTCGAGGATCAGATCGCCAAGGTTCCCAATAACAGCCAGCTCTATTCGCTGCTTGGTCAGGTCGAGCTCAAGAATCAGCAAAACGACAAAGCCGAGGAAGCTTTTTCGAAGGCCGTTGATCTCGATAAGAACAACGTGCCCGCATTTCTCATGCTCGCGCGCACGCAGGTCGCAAAAGGCTCTGTGGACCAAGCCATCGCTGGCTACCAGCGTGCCATGCAAGCCAATCCTCGCGACGTTCGTATCTATATTTCTCTGGCGAGCCTTCTTGAAACCCGCGGCGGTTGGCAGCAGGCAGAGGATCTCTACAAGAAAGCACTCGCCATTCAACCCGACTATCCCGTCGCCGCAAACAATCTTTCCTACCTGATGCTCGAACATGGAGGCGACGTGAGCGTCGCGCTCACGCTCGCTCAAACCGCCCGTAAAGGTTTGCCTGATCTTCCCAGCACAGCCGACACTCTTGGATGGGCCTACTACAACCAAGGCGCCTACTCCTCCGCGATCGACACGCTGCAAGAAGCTGTGAAGCAAACTCCCGACAGCGCCACCTACCACTATCACCTCGGCATGGCTTACGAAAAAGCAAACAATCACATTATGGCGAAGAAGGAATTCGAGCAGGCGTTGCAGATCAGTCCGAATTACTCAGAGGCAAACAAAATTCGAAAGATTCTTGCAGAATAGCAGCCGATATCTACCGAATTATCCGGATTGTCTTCGGGCCGAAGACTTGCTACAACATTTTACCCAGGCCCCGGGGTGGGTTTTTAGGAGATGAAGGAACCTGCAAGCAATCTCAGGTATGAAGCTACATCACGAGTTCCTATATACGCATTACATTCGGCATTACCGCTCGTCCTGGCCTTCGGATTAGCCCTTCTCGCGAGTTGTGGCGGCGGATCTGCGAGTCCACCTCAAATCACTACGCAGCCCACGAGCCTGAAGGTGAATGTCGGTCAAACAGCCACGTTCACCGTAACTGCCACAGGTGCTATGCCGCTCACCTATCAATGGCAGAAGAATGCGGTAAACATTGCCGGTGCCACTTCGCCAACGTACACAACCCCCGCTACAACAAGTGCGGATAATGGGGCGATGTTTGGCGTCATCGTCACGCATTCGTCGCAAAGCGTGGCAAGCAGCCTCGCGACCCTCACCGTCAATAGTTCGCCGGCCATCACGTCTCAGCCCGCAAACCAAACAGTCGTAGTTGGCCAAACCGCGACTTTCTCGGTCGCGGCAAATGGTACGTCACCGTTGACCTATCAGTGGCAGAAGAACCAGTTGAATATCGCCGGAGCGACGTCAGCGAGTTACACGACACCAGCGACGACGGGCGCCGACAATGGGACATCGTTCCAAGTGGTAGTTACGAATCCGGTTTCGAGCATTACGAGTAACGCGGCGACTCTGACCGTGACGGCCGCTGCGCCGACAGTAAGCGTACTCACGCAGCATAATGACAATGCTCGAACCGGACAAAATACGTCCGAAACGATCTTGAACACGAGCAATGTGAACACCAACAAGTTCGGCAAGCTTTTCGCCATGCCTTCGGACGGCCAAGTTTATGCTCAGCCGCTCTACGTGCCGGGCGTCACCATCAATGGTGGTGTCCACAACCTAGTGATCCTCGCCACTGAAAACGACAGCGTGTACGCGTACGATGCCGACTCAAGTGGCGCGCCTCTGTGGAAAGCCAGTATGGTGGACGCAGCGCACGGTGCTGGCGCCGGCGAGACGGCGCTCAATAGTGCGACCACGATCGGCTGTACCGATCTGCAGCCGCAGATTGGGATTACTGCCACGCCGGTCATCGATCCAACTTCGAAGACAATTTATGTCGAAGCAAAAACAACCAATGGCACGAACTATTTCCATCGGCTGCACGCGCTCGATCTTCTGACAGGCCACGAAAAATCGCCCGGGCCGATCCACATTGCCGCAACTGTCACCGGAACCGGTGACGGTAGCACGAACGGCCAACTCGTTTTTGACTCGGACACAATGTCCCTTCATCAGCAAGCAAGACCTGGGCTTTTGCTGATGAATGGCACCATTTTTATAGCCTTCGCTTCGCACTGCGATTTCAGTCCTTATCATGGTTGGCTATTTGCTTACGATGAGGCGACTTTGGCTCAGAAGAGCGTGTACGTCACGACTCCGAACGGAGGTGACGGAGGATTCTGGATGTCAGGAGCAGGCGTGGCAGCAGATACGAGCGGAAATATCTTTATCGCATCCGGAAACGGCACCTTCGATACGACCAACGTACCGGCGACGGAGACGGGCGACACGATATTGAAACTCGGCACCACCAACCAGATTCTGACGCAGCTGGATTACTTCACGCCGCAGGATCAGTTAAACCTGGATAACACTGACACAGACCTGGGGTCGGGTGGAGTGCTCTTGCTTCCGGATCAACCAGGCCCCTTCCCGCACATCTTGGTGGAAGCGGGAAAAGAGGGGAGAATCTACGTCGTCAACCGAGACCAGATGACGACGAACAATTCTCACTATTGTTCGGGATGTCCAAACGACCCGGAAATCATCGAGGAGTCGGGTAGCTCGGCGGTGGGTGCTGGCGGTATTGGCGGGTTTGGGATGTTTAATATTGCTGCGTATTGGAACAATACCCTCTACTTCTGGGGCGTCCAAGATGTGCTGAAGTCGATTCCGATCACCAATGGGCTTCCCGACTTCACGCACATCACCGGAAGCACTCCTCTGATCGACTTTCCGGGCGCCGGCGTCTCGGTCTCCTCGAATGGGACGACAGCAGGGAGCGCCATCGTCTGGGCGATCAACGGTACCCAGTATGGTTCACCCGGGCCAGGGCCGGGGCCGGCGGTGCTCTACGCGTACGATGCGACGAACATTCCAACGATGCTCTACAGCAGCGCGCAAAACGCAACGCGTGATGCCGCCGGGAACGCCGTAAAGTTCGCGCTTCCCACGGTTGCCAACGGCAAAGTGTACGTAGGTACTTCCACCGAAGTAGACGTTTACGGCCTGCTTCCCTAGTTATCTGCGAACCGCAACGAGATTCAAGAACCAATGAGGCCTTTTGGAAACGCGCGCCATTTCACTTGGTAGAAAAATTCCCCGTTTGGATGGAACCGTGCAGCATTTGGTGGCATTCCCGACAAAGCGTGATCAAGTTGGTCTCCAGGTCCTCTCCAAGTGCGCTGCGTCGTCTCAGGTGGTGAACATCGAGATTCTTGAGGCGGCCACATACTTGACAGCGCCAGTTATCGCGCGCCAAGATCTCCTTGCGCAGCCTCGCATAAGGGACGGACGCCACCCGGAGTCGAGGTCTCTTTTGTGAAATAGAGTCGCTCACGTCGCTTTTTCTGTAGGGTCCGACGGTCCATATGTTGCGGCTGAGCGACCGATGGATGCTGAGGATTCGGGACCTTGTATGGAATTGTCTGTTTCCAATGCAGCGCCTGCCAAAAAATCCGCGCAAATCATCTCCAGCGAGTAGCCCCGAGACTTGTCGCAGCCGAGCATGCGAGCTGCGATTTCAAGGGCGCGTTCGACCACGGACAGTTGGCTCTTATAGAGCTTGAAATAGATTATCTCCCAAGGCTCCGTTTCCTTGCCGGTCAGATAGCGTTCCACTTCCCGTCTAAACTCTTCCTTCGGGAGCTCCTTCGCCTTGTGCACCCAGGGTGCACAATCGAATTCGGTTCCATCGCGACGGGCCACCTTTACCAGTTCTCTTGCCTTCGTCCAGCCTACTTCGCGAAGCTGACGCTTCGGTATTCGCGTTAGATGCTCGTGAATTGCGAGCAAGTAATAAGCTTTTCGGCGAGATTCGGGGAATCGCTTCTCGAGAAATTCGTCGAATGACTTCAAATTCTCGAGCCGCCAGTATTGTCCGGCTCGCACCTCGCAGAGATACTGCCCGAGTTCGACGAACCGCTCATCGCGCTCATGCTCCTTCGTCTGCTCCCAAGCCAAGATCTCGTCGATCTTCCCGAGAACGATGAGAGCCCGCCGGCGGTTGAGTTCGGGAGACACCACGGTCCGTCCGTCAATCCACAAGTTCGTCCAGCCAATCAAGGTTGCTTGCTCCTGGCTTTCGGATTAGTTTCGATGCGACTAGATCGGGGCGATCGAGGCAGAGTCCCAGATGGCAGCAACTCACACATCCGTTTTGTGGGAAACGGATTCCGCTGTGCGAAGGGAACTGGCCCGATTGGATCTGGCCAACCGTGGCCTCAACCAGACGACCGTATTCGCATCGCTGTTCGTCGGTAATGGATGCTTTTAGATACTGAATCTCAGGAATGCTTTTGCGAACGAAGACTACGACCGCCACATCCGGAATTCCGCTGATCCAGGAGTAGCAAACCATTTGAGGATCTAGCGACAACAATCCGGCAGGTTCTTCCGAGTAGCGGTTCGTCGTAGTTTTCCAGTCGATTAGGCATTGCGTACCATCGAGTTCTCCGAGGGCATCGATATAAGCGACGAATTCGTTGTCGCCGGGAAGGCTGCGGACCATTTTTACCTGCAGATCCTGTTTTGGACAACAAATCTTGGCGCGATCGTCCTGCGCAAATCGCTGGAGCAAATGCACTCCCTGGTGAACGAGACGATCCCACGATTCTCCTCTTTTGTATTCGAAGGGAACGTCGCGGAAAGCGCCCCACTCCTTGAATAGCGCAGCTGTGCAATCCTCTCCAGAGAAGTAGGCAGCGAGAGCTTTTTCGAAGCAGCGGCCAAATGCCATCGCAGCGCGCGTTTCCTTCTCGCGCCAGCCGTCGAGATAGCGATAGCGGTAGCTCCTGGGACAGCGAAGATATTGGCTAATCTGGGTGTGGCTAAAGGTCATCGCCGCTCCCCTTCCCGTGCTTCCCGCCGACGGTTTCGCACGAAAGCTCTTCCCACTCCGTTGCGGGAGCAAAGGCTTCGAGGTTTTGAAAGGATCGACCGTTCAGCGTGACATGGGATGTCCGAACGATTCCGCGAAGTTTGAGCAAAGCCTTCTCATCAATCTGATCTTGGTGGAGGAGATCGGAATCATAGTTGAAATCGCGCAGGAACCAATTGAGCTTCCAAAGGGCTCGTTCGGTGCAGTAGAGCCGACCCGAAAATGATCGTTCCGCAAATGCTTCGGGTTCAAGAACGGCAAACCGCACGGACACGAACGGTTTCTGCGGATGCCAGCGATAGGAAGCGGCATCGACTCGAACGAGGAACAGGCCCTCGAGAAGATTTTCGCGATCCTGCTGTCGCGAATGGAGACCGGGAATGTGTCGCTTCATGGATTTGCCTCCGGGGGTTGAGTATACGAATTCAGTTTGCAAAGGAGTGTGTCTCGATCTTTTTTCGCGGCGGTCGCAAGCTCAGCGATGAATGCCTCGACCCGATCACGGCTGACTTCCTTCAGGGTAGCGGTGCCGCAGAAATCCACGGCGTACGCCTTCACGAGCGCGGGATCGAGATCATGCTGACGAATCAGTAGGCACAGCTGGTCACGGAGCCGCGGCTGGCCGTTGCTTGAGCCGTTCGATCCGGGATGACCATACGAATGCGGCGTGGCCGCGGACGGCTTTTGCGGAGCGGAAAATGACCCGAGCTCCTCAACGCTGCAGAGCCCGATTCCATAGGCTTTTCGGAGAGCTCGGTTGACGGCTCGAGTCTCGGCGACCCGCATTTCGGCGCCACGGACTAGAGGAGACGTGTTGGAAGGATCGGCATCACCGTAACCAACAAAACCCTTCGAGCGAGGAGATTTGAAAACTGTTGCGCGGAAGACCCACCGAGCGGCCGTCGGATCCGATAAGTCCTTGTGTAAGCGTGTCACAATTCCGGAACACCGGTTACGCTCGCTAATCCGAAGGAGCCCTACATGCGTGATGTACAATTGGCTACCCACCAGCGTAACGTCGCCCCCGGAAACAGAAAGATGATGCCTTTTCGTAAGTTCTCGGAGGTTTTTCAGCAGGAGGCGCGGGAGCGGACCCCAGATCGAGCGTGCCGCTCTGAGGTTGCTCCTGACTTCGTCCGGATGTGACTTGCTATGTTCAACGGCCTGTCTCGCGCCGCGACCTGCAGGTTGGCTTTCAGCTTTGTCCCCGGGGAGGATGCGTAAGACCTTCGAGCTTTTACCCTTTTCGGTTCTCATATCACCTCCTAATACTAAGTAATACTACGTATTACCATGCCAGTTGTCAAACGAGATTCCGGGGATTTCTTGAAAGGCGTGAGAACAAGGTTGTACTATTTGTCGACGCCTATGAAAGACACGACGATATCGCTCAAAATCGAGAAAGCTCTGAAGGCTAAGCTGGTCGCACTTGCAAAAGCAGAGAACCGAAGCCTTTCAAATTTTATTGAGGGAGCTCTCAAGAAGGAGATTGCGAATAAGGAAGTAAAGCATTCGAGAGGTCGAGCTGAATAGCAGCTACGATTGCGATTGTGACGTTAGTCTGCTGCTGTGACCGTCCTAAGGCCTACAATCGAAGCGTCCGGTCGTAGACGCAAATGGGGCACGGTGGAGCGGAATGCAATAGAAAGCTCTCTCATTTTGATGTCACTTTGTTATGTCATATCTCCTCCGCAAGCTCCCCAGCTAGCATAGCTTTGCGTCCGATCCCGCATTCCCGTGCTAGATGTCGTCCCTGAGCGGCGGTTGGCGGTTCTGGAGACCTGCAAGACTGACACGTTTGGGGAACCGAGGGGGCCGCGCCGCGGGCGAAGCGCAGGCCCTGATGACTACGACATAGAAGACAGCCAAGCCGCTTCAGTGCGGGGACCAAAGCGCTCATGATCGGCGAACCCAAGGGAGACGCGCTGTCGGAAGCAATGCAGAGCTGGCAACTGGGATGGGGAAATCAACTACACGGGGTTCTAACACAGGAATTCGAATCACGCCGAAAGGGCAAGCATCCCTTCCTCGAAGCCGTTTGGCACACAATAAGCTGTACTCGTCCACATGATTAGTGACACTCGACTTTCTTTTGTTGAGATTTCCAGCGCTCCAAGAATTCGAGCGGGGTGAGATAGCGGAGCGCTTGGTGAGGGCGCACGGTGTTGTAGATGTGTTCCCAACGACGAAGCTGGGGATTGAGTTGCGCGACGTTCTAGCGGTCGGGAATCACTTGATAAAACTCCTCGTGGTGCGTGCGATGAGAGCGTTCGACCTGCCCATTGAGTTTCGGCGAACGCGGCGGGAGCACGAAGAGCGGCAGGTTGCGTTGCTGGCAAGCGGTCTCGAATTCGGCAGCGAACTCGCTGCCGCCATCCACCTGTAGAGCGGCGATGGGGAAAGGCATGCGATCGACCAGCGCGTCCAGAAAGTGCGCCGCGGCCAGGGAAGTGGCGCGTCGTGCACTTCCAGCACATCCCAACGTGAGACCATGTCGCGAGCCGAGAAATGCTTCAGCACCACTCCACGCGCCGGTCGCACCTTTTTGGTGTCGAGTTGCACCAGATCGCCCGGCTGTCGAATGGGCCAAAAACGGAGGCCCTCAAGGGAAGGTCGCTGATGATGGTTACTTGCGCGGCGTGTGGAGACTAATCGGAAGGATCCTTGCATAATCCTTGAAATCTGGATCGCTGGTGAAGATGGACCAATCACGAGCTAACGCGATTGCGCAAATCAGGATGTCGATGATGGAAACAGTTACTCCCTTTGATCTGCAGTCGTTACTCGCTTTTGCAGCGGCTTCGTAGTCCGACGTGTCGATCGGTTCATCAGGAAACGATCGAAGAGTGACACGAAGTTTTTCGTATTGAAGCGAGGTCTTGATGCCGGATAGCAATTCCTGCCGGATCAAGCCGATGATTCGAGCCCGCCCCTCTTTGATCAATTCGGTCAATTCAGCAACAGTGGCTTTCTCGGCCGCGTTTAAGTCTTGGACCTTCCGACGGAGGGCAAGAGACCACACAGCCGTATCGACGATGGTATTCACGTGCGTTTCGAACTGCGTTCGCGCTTGTAGTCGTAGGTCTCATCGTATTCAATCGTTCCAAAAAGCGACAGAACGCTCTGCTGCTTTCGGCATTTGATGTATTCGTCGAGAGCCGCAGTAACCGTCTCCTTCTTCGTGCGGTGATGCCCCAATTTCTGTGCTTCCGCAATCAGGCGGTCGTCGATGGCAAGGTTGGTCGGCATAGAGCACCCAAGGTTCGATCCTACACAAGGTAATGTGTAGTGTCAACTAGATCTGCATGTGTGAACACTCGCGACGTGCGGTCACCTCAATCGACAGCGTCACGCCATTGTTGTTAGAGACGGCCGTCTTGCCGATGAGCGAATCAAGAGTCCGAGTCCTTTTACGCATTCCTGCAAAACTTAAAGCAACGTTGACTGAGCTCGCGGAGCGAGAGCACCGCTCACTGAACAAACAGATCGAATTTCTCCTGGATCGATGTATCCGTGAGGAGGCCAACAGCGGGACGGAGGAATCGGACCGGGCGAGAAGTGCGCGCGGCAAGCGGAAGTGAAGGGACTCCCGGCTTCTCAAGCAATCGTCGACTAGATTTTGAGGCAGCTGTCGTGATGTCCGCGCACATTGCAATGGCGCGGTAACGTTGCCTTGCGGCCCTCTGCAAAGGGGTGAATGGTCTATAGCTGCGCACGACTCGTAGCTGAACGGAAAAGATCAGTTCGCAGACGATTCCGAGCTTCGCCGTCGGGGGCGCCCAGACTCGGAGATGTGTTCCCGATTCCGCGATTCCCTTGTTTTCCAGAATCCGTTACTTCAGGCGCTTCCAGGTCGCGCCGCATGGCCGTCTCCCTCCGCAACATAACAGGCGGAAAGGCTGCATTTCCGCGCGAGGGGAAGAATAATGGCGGCCGACTCGCCGACCACAGAAGCGCCCTCATTCGCTCGGATTCTTACCTTCCGTTTCTGCATTCTCCTTGACTGCTTCCCGTTCTTCTGCCTGAGATGGTTCGTTTGTTTTTTCTTCCCATGTGGTGACCGCATCCGCTCTCCAGATTGCGGGTTCGGGTGTTGTGCCGCCAATCGAGCTTTGGTGCCACGCGCGATTCTGGCAGAAGATCGCAGCTCGAATGTCACCAGCGAGTGCAGCCTTGACTTGAACCTCAACGATGCCTGGCCACTCGCGACAAGCAATCAAATCGCCGAAGAACATACTCTTTGCTAGCAGCCACTTGATGCGGAGCAGCACATCGAAGTCCCCTGCCCGTCGGTACACGGTCATTCGCGAAACACCCAGGTGTTCAGCGAGAGCACTGACGGACGCGAATTGTCTGAATTGCCGCGGAGCGGCGAAAAATTGGGCAATCGTCTCGTAGGCCGGATCGTCGAGTGGTTCGTCTCCAAGGTAATCCGTTCGGCGCACTATCTCGTGACCGTCCGGAGGTTGAGGTTGTGAACTGTTCACTTCGATGGGTGCTGCAGAAGGTGACTCGATTGAGTTCAGATCATTGCGGTTCATTGTTAACGCCTCCCATAAAAATAGAAATTGTGCTCCGATTAAAGGGTAGATTAACTCACAGCTTAGCATCACGAGATTGCTAACATATTTTGCAATTTTGCAAACTTCAGCCTTGCAAACAAAAGTTTCTGGCAACGTTGAGGATGGCGGGTTAGGGGATTGCTGCTAGAGGAGCGTGCGTTTAGATCCTAGGGCTTTCAAGTAACGTGAATAACAACTGTTAACCGTTTGGAGACTGATGCCGTTAGGATGGTTACGGCTCGTCAGACTTTTTGCTACGAACCGCTTTGCTGCGCCCATTGGCGTTCGCGCCTGGAGCACAGCGTCGATCTCTGTTGACGTGAAGTGATGTTTTGCTAACTCGCTTCTGAGCGTGTTCAGTTCCCAGTTGCCCTTAACAAGCTTCAACTCTTTCGAAACTCTAAACGCAGACTCAAATCGAGGGAGCATCTGATCCACCAAGCATCCGATCATATAGAACCGCTGCTTCTCCGTGGCGAGTCTTTTCCTTCCTCCGCGCGTCGTCGGGGATTTCTTGTGTGGCGGGGCTGCTAGAGGATCGTCCTGATTCGCCGCTAAAATCCTCGCCAGCATGAGGATGAATACGCCCGACGTTCTCTTGGACATCCACCGCTTGAGCGAGTTTATCTCTCCAAATTCGAGGACGCTATTGGTCATAAGAAACTCCCGCGTTCCACCAATCGACCCAGAACGTCGGTTTCCGGCAATCTACAGTATCGCTCATGCACATCTTCCGACATCAGCTCTGGCCCAATCTTCCAGAGAATGTAACAAAAAATGAACAGAATCAAGAACGTAAGCGCCTCATTCCTTTCGAGTAATCGGTGAGCGGCTCCGTTCGAATCGAGTTACATGTAACACCTAATCGCCGCAACCGACTCTACCCCGAAACTTTCGTGCAATCGAACACCGCCACCGTCTCAGCGAGCTCGATTGACCTGTCGAGTCACCGCCCGTCGTGTAGCCAGGGATCTCTTTTTGTAGATAGGCACTTCCATCGAAGTAGATGTTTACGGCCTGCTGCTTCCCTAATTACGGTGATTTCAAATCACGTTGAAGAGTGATCGCGATTCCTGAAGGACTTGCATCACCGGCGCATTCGTCACCAGCTCTCGCGCGGCACGATTGCGCCACACAGCCAGACTCAGATACCGCCCATCCATCTCAGCCATCAACCGCGCCTCTCGGAAGGATTCCAGCAGCGCGTGAACTTCCATCTCGGAAACGGCGTTACCAAGGAGCCTCGCGACGCTTCGCGGCGTTTGCGCCGTATCACAGCTGATATAGATTTTAGCGTCGAGCCCGGTTAAGACAAAACTCGGCTTTAGCGCACACGCGCGGGTGTCGGTGATCAGAACGATCGAGTCAGTCTGAAAAAGATCGAGTCTTGGCCGCTTCTCATCGGTCCATTCAGGCCAGCGCGCAACTTCTTCAACCACGGCGCCCGCGTACCTAGCAGGCTCTCGGTGATCGGTGTAGTCAAACTCGAAGAAATACGCCAGGTTTCCGAGTTGTTCAGACGTGAGAGGATACAAATAGGAATAGGCAGCCGCCGGGCGCGGCTCAGCGATACCAAACTCCGCATTCGTGAATAGAGGACTGAAACGGTCCACATGAATCCTTCCGCAGTACCCTGGCTTCTGGAGATGTGCGAGCAGCGGAATCAGCTCCGCCATGCGTGCGTACTCCAATGGAGATTCGTTGGGAAATCCGTACAAGAGATTCCAAAAGACCGTAATGCCAAGCTCTTCACACCAGCGCAATAGCTGAATGTTTTGCAGCCCGGTGCACCCTTTACGCATCAACTGCAGCACCTGATTGCTGAAACTCTCGATGCCGGGTTGGATTGCGCGCACCCCTCCTTGCCGGAGCGTTCGAAGCTGCTCAAAGCGCATGTTCGATTTCGTCTCCAGGAAAAATTCCAGGGTCGAACCCGCGCGAACCAATTCAGGAAAAAGCGTTTCGACGTATTTCAAATCGAGAATGTTATCGACGAAATCGATCTGCTCGATTCCGTAGGTTCTCGCCAGATACGACAATTCTTCAAACACCCTGCCGGGAGATTTACTTCGGTAGCCCATGGTCTGGCCATTTAAACCGCAAAATGTGCAGTGCTGCTTTTCTCCCCACCAGCAGCCTCGTGCCGTCTCAATCAGCAGAAGCGGCTGGATGCTTCGGCCAATTGTCGAAGCGCCCAGCGCTTCGAAATATGAGGAATAGTTCGGCACCGGAAGCGAATCCATTTGCCGCACGGGTGGAGGCGTCGTGAGCGATGTACAATCTCCCTGCTTCAAAATTCCTGGAATGGGCCGCGCTGTGCCCTTGAGCACCAACTGCTGAAGAAATTCCGGTACAACTTCGTCGCCTTCGCCCGTGCAAACATAATCGATCCACGGGAAAGCCCGGATCAATTCGAATCCCATCGCTCCCTCGCAATTGGCGCCTCCAAAAATCACCACCGGAGGATTCGCGGCCTGCTTCAAGCGCTGTGCTACGGCCAGACACGCGCACGTTTGGTGGAAAGTTGTCGTAAAACCGACGACGCGAGGATGCTGCCGCTCGATTTGCCGCACGCAGGTGTCGATAAACACGTGCCTGTGCCGACGGGCCTCCAATATCTCAGGAATTAACTTGCGCATGCCCGGATTCGGCTCAAAGAACCTCGAAATATACTCGTCCTCGTCTGGAATCATCCCGGGAAACACAACGTCAGCGAAGAACCACTCCCCGGCCAGATACTCCGGGGGCGCCACCGCATTAAGCAATTCTTGGTCGGCGGTGCATTGTGAAAACCAGCCATAAAGGCGCGTTCCGATTCGCTCAGCAAGATCCAAATTGAAATAGCGGACCAGCGAAGTCACGCCCCGTCTCCGCAGATGCGCGTCGAGCAGGCTCACTCCGAGGGCGGGGCGCCCCAAGTCAGAAAACGGAAGCACAGCAAAAAGAATGTCCACCGAAGACTCATCCTCGCGCAGCAGAGCCAGTACCCGTGCGCTTAGGTCGCGGTACCTTTAGACTGCGGGGATTCTACTCCACAATGTGGAATTTCACTCGCGAGCTAATCTCAGGAAACGCTTTGCGCAAAGGAGCTGATTGCCGCTTCGTCCCCAAGCAGCAGGGCAGTGATTGACTTGCTCAAGAACGGGGCACTAAGATGACCGCCGGAGCCCGGCCCACAATGATCGGCCAGACGGTCAGTCGCTACTTTATTGTCGAAAAAATCGGTGCCGGGGGGATGGGCGTGGTTTATCGAGCCCACGATGAGCGGCTCGACCGTGACGTGGCCCTGAAGGTCCTGCCTCCCGGAGTTTTCCGCGATGAAGCCGCCCGCAAACGCTTTCGCAAGGAAGCCCTCGCGCTTTCGAAATTAAACCATCCGAATATCGCAACGATCCACGACTTCGATTCACAAGATGGGGTCGACTTCCTGGTTATGGAATTCATCACCGGGACCACTCTTTCCCACAAGCTCCACAGCGAAGGTTTATCGGAAAAAGAAGTAATTTCTCTAGGCCTGCAAATCGCTTCCGCGCTCGAAGAGGCCCACGAGCACGGTATCGTCCACCGCGATTTGAAGCCCAGCAACATCTTCGTGACGTCGAAGAATCACATAAAGATTCTGGATTTCGGCCTGGCGGTGCTCCTGAAGCCAAGCGAGGCGGCCGACATCACCTTGAGCGACTCCGATGTGGCCGGCATTTCCGGAACGCTCCCTTACATGGCGCCGGAACAGCTATTGGGAAAGCCCGCAGATACCCGCAGCGACATCTACGCGGTCGGTACGATCCTGTTTGAAATGGCCACCGGTTCGCGTCCGTTTGATCAGACAGTCTCCACCGCTCTCTCCAACGACATTATTTACAAACAACCCCCGCGGCCGGCATCCCGGCGTCCCGGCCTCTCCCCCAGGCTGGAAGAAATTATTCTGAAGTGCCTCGAGAAGGAGCCGGAAAACCGCTACCAAGCGGCGAAAGAACTGGTGGTGGATCTCAGGCGGCTGTATGCGCCCACCACGGGAGTCGTGCAACCTGTTGAGCCGCGGAAGAGAATACAGCGCTGGCAAACTATTCTGGCGCTCGCGGTCATTCTCATTGCAGTCGGTGCGTTCTTTCTCGCCCGTTATCACTTCCTTGCGGGTCGCAGCGAGCCCATCGACTCCCTGGCGATTCTCCCCTTCGAAAATGCCGGCGGCAACCCGGATGCGGAATACCTGAGCGATGGCCTTACCGAGAGCCTTATCAACAGCATCTCACAGCTCCCGAAACTCAAGGTCATCGCCCGCAGTTCCGTCTTTCGATACAAGGGCAAGAACGTGGACCCCAGCGTCGTGGGGCATGAACTTTCTGCCCGCGCAATCCTCACGGGCCGCATCGTCGAACGCGGCGATGATCTGTCCATCAGCGCCGAACTGACCGACACGCGAGACAACCGGCACATCTGGGGCGAGCAGTACAACGTGAAACTTACCGACCTCCTGGCAATCCAGGAAAAGATCTCCAAGCAAATTAATGAGAACCTTCGGCTGCGCTTGAGCGGCAAGGAAACCGCTGCGCTTCCGAAGCAGTACACCAGCAACGCCGAGGCCTTTCAGCTCTATCTCAAGGGACGGTTTTACTCCGACCAGGCCACAGTCGCAGGTGTTCAACGGGGAGTCGAATATTTTCATCAGGCAATCGACCGGGATCCCCATTACGCCCTTGCTTATGTCGGCATTGCCGACGCCTATTTCCTGCTTTCGAGCCAGTTCGTGCCTCCTCGAGAGGCCATGCCCAAAGTGAAGGATGCCGCCACAAAAGCTTTGCAACTCGATGAATCACTCGCCGAGGCTCACACACTGCTCGCGACGGTCAATTCGTTCTACGACTACGATTTCCCGAGCGCCGGTGCGGAGTTCAAACGAGGTGTCGAACTCGATCCCGGTTCGGCTTCGGCTCACCAGTGGCGTGGCTATTACTTCATTGCAATGGGCCAGCAGCAAGAAGCTCTAGATGAGCTGACGAAAGCCAGGGAACTGGATCCGCTCTCCGATACCGTCAGCCTTCTGCTTTCGGTGAGCTTCTTGTTCTCACGTCAATACGATCAGAGCATTCAGCAATCGCGGAAGATGATCGAGGCCGAGCCCGATTTCTGGTGGGGACATTTCCTGCTCGGATGGGCGTATGCCGAAATCGAAAAATATGATGAAGCAATCCAGGCGCTGGACCGCGCCACTCATCTGGATTCGAGTCCTTACCCCGTCGCCTATCTCGGCTACGCAGACGCGCGCTCGGGTAAGAAAGACAAGGCGCTTCAGACTCTGCAAGAACTCGAGCAGAAGTCGCATCAACTATACGTGCCGCGTTATCAAATCGCCGCCGTTTATGTAGGTCTGGGCGACAAAGCCAAAGCCGCGGATTGTCTGCAACAAGCTTTCAGCAATCGCGAGGAAATTATTGCGTTCTTGAAAGTTGACCCAACTTGGGACACCCTGCGTTCAGACTCGAGATTTCAGAATTTATTACATCGTGCTGGTTTGAATTGAGGGCGAATCGTACCTGACCCGCCGCCATCGGATTGACTTGCCGGAGTCGGAGCCCTAGCGCGCGGAAGCCTTCAACTCGGTTTCTAGAGGCAGACCTGCGACAAGTTCCTCGAAGATCTGGTGAACCAGTCCGACCGTTTGAAAAGCGCTGATCGCGAGTATGCTCTCGTGTTCCCGGGAGAGTGGCATGCGATCGAGAGCCTCGCGCAAGTCGTCTCGGTGTTTTCGATCCACGTCGGCGTGTTGAAAATATGTTCTGAATGCCTTTCGCGGAAGACCGGTCCTCTGAATCACCTCTTCAAGCTGCTCTGCTACCGGAGGTTCGCCTTCCAGCACTTCCAGATAACCTAATAGTGCCAGCGGATGAACTTCCAAAATCCAGTAATACTGCGCGCCGATAAGCGCCGCCATGGTGGGAGACGGGATTCGGGTCGCCACCGACTCACGCGAAACTCCGAGTACCGCCAGATCGTCGAGCACGTTCTCATCGTGATGGCGTTCTTCCGGGATATGCCGCTCGCAATAATCGGCCACGGAAGCCGCCACCGGATCAGCGTCACAACGGGCTCTGGCCGCCGCTAAGGCTGTCTCAAGCAGCGGGACCGTCGTCCGCCCGACGCAGTAGGTCCTGAACAAGAACTCCGGAAAAATCTCCCGCAAGCGCGGGTGCGTCCAGAACGCGTCGATCTCCCGATGCATGCTGGGGGCCAGGAGCTCAATTTTTTCGCGCAGGCGCCGGCTGTGGCTCATCGACTCGTCGTCGAGTAACAACTACAGGATGAAGGAGGTATTTCTTTTTATAAAATCGTCGCCGAGCTGGCCCTTGACCCTAGCCACAGCTTGCACTTCGGCCTCCTTCAGATTATTGTTGATGAAGTCTTGGTCCGCCTGCGACAGTTTGTGCGGCGTAGGCAAAACCCCGGCGTCTTGCAAGATTTGGACATTCGTCTTCGTCATCTGATTTCTCCTTCAGATTTCTCAAATGGCTTGGGCGTAGCTGATCGGCCATACTCACCAATAGGGTACCCGGAAGGAACAGCAGCCTTGTATCACATCTGCGCCGGCATTCAAGAATTCTTTCGCTAAAGCCGGGGCGCCCGCGCGGGATGGTTTGGGAATTCCGCCGGGCATTAATTCCGAACGCGCTTCGTCGCCCAAGAACACCGCGCCGACCATACGACTTGAGAGATTCGCGCAGACGCTCTATAATTGTAAGGTTTCAGAGTCGGTAGAGGGCCGCCTAGGGCGATGCTAAAAGGCATTCAACAGCGAGATCTGGAGCGCAACCGTTGGATCAAGATCACCATGACGGTGCTCCTGGTCCTCATCAGCCTCAGTATGCTCACGTATCTGATCCCTGGCCTGACGAATATGTCCGCCACTGGCAGCCCCGACGCCGTGGCTAAGGTCGGGAACACCGAGATTAGCGCCCAAGATGTGCAGCGCGAGTTGAATCAAGCCACGCGCGGCCAGAACATACCTCCCATGCTCAAGGGCATGTATACGAAGCAAGTCCTCGATCAGATGGTTTTTCAGCACGCTCTTGAAATCGAAGCTCAGCGTCTCGGCTTTCCCGTCACCCCCGAAGAAATGACGGACCGCATCAAGCAGATTCTTCCCACGGTCTTTTCCGGTGACACCTGGCTGAAGGACCGTTACGCCGCCGAAGTGCAGACGCGCACGGGAGGAATGACCGTCAGCCAGTTCGAAGAATTCTTGCGCAATCAAATGCTGCTCGAAAGGTTCCGCCAGCTCATCACCGACGGGATCAAAGTTAGCCCCGCCGAGATCGAACAGGAATTCCGCCGTCGCAACGAAAAGGTTCAGATCCAGTACGCCGCGATCAAGGCGGAGGAACTCGCTCCTACGATTCATCCATCGGAAGCGGAACTCTCCGCCTATTTCGCAAAAACTGCTTCGAAGTATCAGGTGCCCGAGAGACGCTCCGCCCGATACGCGCTCCTCGATCTAGATAAGCTCCGCGCGCATACTCAGGTCGGTGACGACGTACTGCGCGCCTACTACAACGCTCATATCGACCAGTACAAGGTCGAGAATCGCGCTCACGTCGAGCACATCCTCTTCAAGACCATCGGCAAAACCGACGCCGAAATCGCCGAAATCCGCCAGAAGGCGGAAGACGTCCTCAAGCAGGCTAAAAAAGGCGCAAACTTTGAAGAGCTGGCGAAGAAGTATTCTGAAGACGATGCCACCAAGCCCAAAGGCGGCGATCTAGGGTGGATCGTGGAGGGTCAGACCGTGCCTGAATTTCAGCAGGCCGCCTTCAGTCTGCCGAAAGGCTCGATCTCAGATCTCGTCAAGACGCAGTACGGCTTTCATATCATCAAGGTTCTCGATCGCGAAACCGCCCACACGAAGAGCTTCGAAGAGGTTCGCGATACGATTGTTCCCATCGTTCTCGACGAAAAGGTCCGCCAGGACGCGAATGACATTTCGAACCAAATGGCGGCCGCCGTTCGCCAGTCGAATCGCCAGCCGCTCGACGACGTAGCGAGGAAATTCCAGCTCGAGCTTGGCGAGACGCCGCCCGCTTCCTTCACCGATCCCGTTGGTGACTTGGGTAACTCGCCCGACCTCCACCAAGTTCTCTTCCAACTGCGTCCCGGCGAACTGGGCTCGCCCCTGCAGTCCGATAAGGGCTACGTGATTCTTACCGTCAAGGATATCCTGCCCGCGCACCAAGGCACCCTCGCCGAAGTCCATGACCGCATCCTTTCCGACTACCAGCAGGAACAGTCTGTCCAGCTGGCCCGCAGCAAGGCAGAAGACTTGGCGAAGCGCACCGCAGCAGGCGAGCCGTTTGATAAAGTCGCGAAATCGATTGGGATCGACCTGAAAACTCCCGAAGCCTTCTCGCGCACCGGTTCGATTCCCGATCTTGGCTCCGGCCGCCAGCTGGAGACTGCCTTCAGCATGCCGGTGGGCCAGGTCAGCACTCCCACGCAGCTGGGCAGCACGTGGGTCGTCTATAAAATCGTCGCCCATCAACCTGTGATTCCCGAAGACTTGGCCAAGCAAAAAGATCAGATTGAGCAGCAACTCCTCCAGGCCAAGCAGGGCGCTGCTTTCGACGCGTTTCGTACCGCTCTCGAAGACCGCCTGAAGCGTGAAGGGAAGCTCACGATCAACAACGACGCCTTGAAACGGCTAAGCAAGACAAGTTAGCTGGCTGCACTTTTCCGCCTCTGATTCGGTACCCTTGAAGATAGCTCTCTCTCTTAATCCCAGAGTGACGTACAGACATAAATGATTGATTACAAATAGCTTATAATTTAACAATCTGATCCTTGCCTCTGCATCACCCATTTCGCTAGAATCTTCTATCCGCAGAGCCTGCCTCGAAGCCAGCGAGGTGCGACCTGATCAGGACTCCCCGACCTGACTACTGCTCGGCAAAACTGAAACACAGGAGCGCACTATGCCCGCCAGAAGGTCGAAGGCTCAACCGGGTACGGCGCTGACCGTTGCGCGCGGAAGACGTCAGCGGCGAGTACCAGTATCAAATGAAAGGCTGAGGGAGCGCATGTCGTCAAAAAACGGTTCGTCGGCGAACGAGTATCTTTGCGCCATCGAAAAGACCCAGAACGGCAAGTACAACGTCCGAGTCCGAGCGGCTTTCGGACGCGGGGCTTGGTCGCTGCCGGTCTATTTCCTGGCGTCGTCGTTTAACGGTGCGATGAAGAAGCTCGAGGAATCCTTGCGGATTCTCCAGAAGAATGAAGAGCGCCTCCGTTTCTGGAGCGTCGAACATTCCGATGATCCAGCCATTGCGGGGGATCTCCTTCAGGAGTCCGGCCTTGGCTTTGACCGGCGCAAGGAATATCCGCGGAAATTTGCGGAAATCGAGATCGCGCGGGAACGCGCGGTTCCGGTCTCCGTGCTCGCTCCGCTTCGCCGCACGTTAGCTGATTCGGTCGGCCAAGAGCGTCCGGCGTCCACGGCGCTGGCCGGGGACTGACCAGCGAACCCAGCGCGTCTTCACAATGCAGTTGCCGCTTTGTCTGCACTGACAAGGGGCAATCTTCCAAGCTACAAGAGCCTTCGATGGGTTCTCGCGCTCATCCAGTCTTCGTAGGGTCTGACGTTGAGGGTCATTGTTTTCCCGCGTAGTTGCTTGAGAAACGCCCGTTCGGCAGCGCGCTCTTTTTTCGGAAGTTCATTCCGCTGAGCCTTTCGCGGCTCCAGGCGAATTCCCACATCCGCGGCCTGCACCCGCGGTTTCTGCTGAAGAAAGTCGCCGAAGGCGACGGCCTCCGTGACTTTATAGCGAGACTTCGGATCCTGGTTGACGGCTTTGATTCGCTCCCGCAGCGCAGAGAGTTCCTCTTCGATCGTCTCAGGCGAGAAGCGCGGCGGCCGTCCCCCTGAAACATCTTCGCCGGCAGTCGTGGTCACCCATTCGCCATGATAAGGATGGATGTAGCCCTGCATCTCGATCACTGGAAGTATCTTCGCCGCATCCGCAGCGCTGATTTTCAACGTGTTGGCGAAGTCTTCCTTCGTCCAACTCGAAGTTCCTTTTGTCCCCTTCAAAAAACTGAACACCGCCTCGATCGGCGCTGATGGAAGTCCTTCAGTACGGGCGCTCGCATTCCTCGCAGGCTGCTTTGATTTTTTTCTCATTGGCAGGGGCCAACCTAGAGAGTCGAAGTTTGTTTTGAGGTCGTCAGGAAATTGCGAATGAGTTCGTTCACGCGCGCGGGTTTTTCGTGCACCACCCAGTGCGTCGCGTCGGGAATCCGCTCGACGGTCAATTTCGGTACATATTGCTCAAGACCGTTGAGATTGTCCGTCAAGATATATGGGTCCTTCTCGCCCCAGATCGCCAGCGTCGGCGCTTTCACTTCAAACGATGCAGTTGGACGCTTCATTTTGTAAGTGTCGTGCCCGCCGACTGGTGGGCCCACTTCCGCCGCGCGGTAGTAGTTCAACCCGCCCGTCAAAGCGCCGGGTTGCGACCACGCTTCCACGTAGGCTTTTCGGTCAGCTTCCGAAATGTGGCCCTGGCGCATTCCTTCGCCGAGAATCGTCTCCTGCATCAGCGCGAAATTATTGGCAGACATCATCGCCTCCGCCTGCGGGCTGCGAAACACGAGCATGTACTGGCTCGCCTCCTGTTGCTTTGGATTTTCGCGCAGCTCGCGCTCGAAGATTTTCGGATGCGGCGCATTGATGATCACGAGCCGCTCGACAACTTCCGGACACGACATCGCCGTCGCCCAGGCGACGATTCCGCCCCAGTCGTGACCGACAAGGAAACATTTCGCCGCATGAAGATGATGCGCAGCGGCCAAGTGCTCGACGAGAGCGCGCACATCGCCGACGAGCTTGCCAATGTCATATTCCTCTACGGCCGCTGGTTTTGAGGAAAGATTGTAGCCGCGCATGTCCGGCCCGACGGCGATAAAATCCCGCTGCCCGAATTCCTCGAGCTGTTTGCGCCACGCATACCAAAACTCAGGAAACCCGTGCAGAAAGATGATGAGCTTCGTGCCGGTCGCACGCGCTTTTCCTGTGCGCTCGCCCGTTTCCTGATTCGCCGGCCGGGCAATCGCGTAGTGAATCCGCACGCCATTCACGTCGGCAAATTCATGGCGGATCGTTTCCTCGTCCGCTGCTCCGTGGCTTGCGCCAGCTTCGCTCATCTGACCTCCTTTGCGTCGAGATTGCGCCCGACCGCGATGCGAACTGCAAATCTTATCCCCCTTTTACCGCCGATTAGAAATTTTTAAATCGCTGACTGGTCATGGGTTACCGTACTTTTTAATCGCGGAACGGTAGATTAACTCTGCAGCGCGACGGGCATCGGCCTCCGGTGGCGGGAGTTGCGAGGCTACGGGCGTCATAATGCTTTTGTAGCAGATGCGGCCCTGGGCGTCTGGCTCCGAGACCTCCTGATTCGGATAACCCGGGCGTTTGTGCCATATCAGGCCGTCGGCGTCCGGCTTCGGTTTTTGCGGAGCAGCCGGTTGCGCGGGTGACGCGGCGCAATCGGTGCGGTCGGATGGCGACCGGTCCTTCAGATTATGGTCGCGAACTTCGTTTCGCGGCGGAGCTTGCGCAGATGAGACAGCGCAAGCGGTAGCGTTCACGTTTGGACGGCGATGGTTTGAATTTAATCGCACCCCTGAAACAGCTTGCGCGGGTGGGGCTGCGCAAGTGGTAGCGGTCACATTTCGACCGTTGCCTAATGGCATCTTTGGAACCTGTTGCGCGGGTGATCCCCTTGAAGGTCGGGGCAAGCCGGCGCAATCGGTGCGGTCGGACGGCGACCGGTCTTTCGGATTTGGGCCGCGAACTTCGTTTCGCGGCGGAGCTTGCGCAGATGAATCAGCGCAAGCGGTAGCGGTCGCACAACGACCGGTTTCTTCTTGAAGCTGGCCGCGATTTACTTGTGTGGCGCGGCACGCATAGTTTTGCGTGGGTGATCCCCTTGAAGGTCGGGGCAAGGCGGCGCAATCGGTGCGGTCGGATGGCGACCGGTCTTTCGGATTCTGGCCGCGAAGAGCGTCTCGCGGCAATGCTTGCGCGGGTGGGGCTGCGCAAGTGATAGCGGTCACGTTTCGACCGTTGCCTAACGGCATCTTTGGAACCCGTTGCGCGGGTGAGCCCCTTGAAGGTCGGGGCAAGCCAGCGCAAGCGGTGGCGGTCACAGTTCGACCGCGGTCATCTGAACTCAGTGACACCGCTGAAACAGGTTGCACGGGTGAAGTTGCGCAAGCGGTGCGGTCGGACACCGACCGGTCTCGCGGATTTTGGCCGCGAACTGCGTTTCGCGGCAGTGCTTGCGCGGGTGAGGCAGCGCAAGCGGTGGTCTCTTCGAGAGTGCCAGCTTCCGATTCGTTTTTTGGGTCATTGTCGTCGTCTGGCTCGTTGTCGGGTTCGTCGTCGGGTTCGTCGTATTCTTCCGTGACGCCAAAGGCTTGCGCGGATGAAGCTGCGCAAGCGGTGGCATCGCTGCGCGATGCACGATTTGAATATTGAGGAACGATGTCGAGGATGTCGGAGGCGGCGGTGGAGTCGTTTTTCGCATATGGGGCGGGGGATTGGGTTGGGTGGACGTCGTGGAAGGTTGAGATGTGGACCTGGGTGGGGATTTCGGTCCAGCGGCCGTGGCGGTCGATGCAGGAGTAAGCGCGCATGGCGCGAAGGATGGAGTCGGGGGTGAATTTTACGTCGTCGACTGCTTCGACGAAGGCGTCGAGGGCGGAGTGCAGATTTTCGCGGCGTTTCAGGAGAATGCCGGCCGCGCGGGCGTGCCGGTAGATGGTGCGGTAGTCGGCGATGTTGTAGTCCTCGGCGAGCTTCCAGGGGGCGCGCCAGTGGAGGAATTCTTCTTCGATGGCTTCGCGCTCGGGATGGTGGCAGATGATGCATTTGCGGCTATGCCGTTCGAGGACGAGCATTTGAAGCTGCTTTTGCAGCCGCCTTTGACGGTTGATGCGATGGGATTTCTTTTGGGACTTCTTGAGGGAGTTCTTTCTGGTGGCTTTCGTGGTCGTTTTCGAGGTCATTTTGGGTTGTCCTTTTGTGAGTTCGCGGGCCGCAGGACGCGGGCGCGGTGTGGTGAGGTGGGAGATCGTTCGATTTTTGTCAGACGACCTTTGTTAGGCAAAGGGCGCCGGCCGACTTTCGTTCAGTCGCCTATCTCGTACCTCCTTATCGGGCTTTTGGCGTGTGCCGCCATTTAGCCAGCTACAGGGTAGCACCGGGACGGATTGGCGGGAGACTGGCCGGAAGTACAGGAAAGGTATAGGAGGGTTTGGGGTGAAGTCGGAAGACCCCGCCCCTAAAAATCAGAGGATGGGGCACTTGGCATCACTTGGGCATAACTTCGCAAAAGCGGCGAAGGATGGGACACCCGCAAGAGCTAAGTCTGTACTTCGGAGTGAGTTAGCCGAGTGGTATTATCCGCAGGGATCGCCGTCAATTGTGGAACCCACGGATATGAAGAGAGAAGGATGGGCCACCCGCCGCTTCTCTTTATTCGAGCACAAATAGGGCAAGGAATTGTGGAAGTACTCAAGATGGGTATGCCGGGACGTGCAATGACTGGGCAGCTCGGGCTCACAACGGGAGCGGAGGCTCTTTTGGTTCTCCATCCCACACTTATCAGGTTTCTGTTGTTAGCCGTAATATTTCTGTTCGGCTATCTAGAAGGGGCTGTTTTCGAGAAAAGGGACTTGGCCTGCGCCACGTGGTTTTGGGGTCTCGCAGCGCTTACGGCCTGGATAGTCTACCCAGGAACGGCAATTCGTGTCTATGCAGGGATTGTCGTATTTGTTTCTGGAGTGTTCATTCTGATCGTCTACTACAGAAGACGAGTGCCTCGCTTTTGAATGCGGGGCTAGCGGCGGGTGGCCCACCCTCTCATTATCCACCGGGAGCTCGGTCAATTGTGGAAATCATGGACACGGAGCGGGGAAGGACGGGCACCCGCCTGTCAGAACGCTTAGTGGCTGTCGCGAGGAAATAGATATGATGAGAGAATTGTGGGCCACCCGCCTGTGGGACTCGTTCGCTGGGATTCAACGTATGCGCCCTGGGGCAGCTCCGTTAAGCGAACAAATCGCGATTCTACTCCTCGGACCTCCAATCATGTCGGCGTTTTGGTGGCTTGCGAGTCGCAACTTCGGCCGGATAGTTCAAGGTGGTTCCGTAAGCGCGAGGACCAAACAACGTCAAAAGAAAGAGTTTTGGGTGTTGTTAGTTGGATTGTATCTCCTCGGTTTTGGCATCATTTTATATGCGGCGTTCGCGCAAGATTAGTCATTGTGGAGACGGCTGACATACGAGAGAAGGCGTGTGGGCTGTCAAACGCTTAGTGGCTGCCGCTAGGAAACAGGTACGATAAGAGAATTCGGGCCACCGCCCAGGTGTTAGAGATGTCGCTAATGAAACAGCTCTTACTGGATCTCGTTGCGGCGCCTGTGGTGGCGTGTCTTTGGTGGCTCTTCAGTCGAGGGTGGGGTCTGACGGTCCAAGGAGGTCAGGTCAGTGACAGGACAAAGAATCGGCAGAAGGTTGGTTTCGTTATCGTGCTTACACTCGCCTACCTGACGATGTTCGGAACGACAGCTTATATCCATTTCACAAAGTAGGGCGAGCGGGCCACCCGCCGTAGCCCATAGAATTAACATATGAACGCTCACTTCCTCGGTGGGCGCGAAGATAAAAACCATAGTGACGCAGAAACTGGAGACCTCGCTCTCTCCGAGAGTAGTAATTGGACTGATGCTCATTGCCGTCGGAGTCCTCGTCCCACTAGTTTTCATCCTCTGGTATTCCCATGTTCGCTGGGTTCTCGTAGATAAATCAGTTCCGTTGGTCCCGGGACGCGTCGAGGTTGAATTCAGCCCGAATTTCGAGGGTAGCTATGTCTCCGGCATCAGAGTTCAACGAAAGCTTCCATTTGAAACCCTGCAGTGTCTGCTGGGTGAAAAGAATCACATTCCTTTGTTCCAATGCAAAGACCTACCTGCAGTACTCCAGTTCAAATGGCAGCTGAAGACAGACGGGCATGTTGTGCAGCAAGGAACATCCGACAAGCAACTCTTGGGAGCCTACGCGAACGACTTCATCGAAATGGAATTCCTGTATTTTGAGGCCAAAAGAGGTCAGCACTACAGCTTAGAACTAGAATTCACAGAAAAGGGTAGCGAGCTTGCCGTGACGAATCCACGGTTGCGGGTAGCGGTGGAGTCTTGGGACTCTTTCGATACGGCGATGGGATTGCTATGGGCACTTCTTTTTGGTGCAATCTGCGTTTTGCCCGGAATCGTGCTGCTCGTTCGAGTAAAACGGCCGAAGTAGCATCTGTCCGATCTCACGAAGCCAGCAGCGGAGTTGTAGGGCCGGTCCAGAGTTAGAATCGGTTTGAGAAAGGAGATGCCATGATGAGGGCCTATGTGGTGATAACTGCCGGACCGGGCAAGGCGCGCGAGATTGCTCGCGCGGTGGCTGCCCTTCCGGGAGTGAAAATGGCGAATGCGTGCTGGGGTAGCCCGGACGTATTTGTGGTGGTCGAAGTGGCCGACCAGAAAGATCTCAACAAACTGATAATGGACAAAATTCAATCCGTAGAGGGCGTGGGGCGAACTGAGACGCACATTGCTGTCGAATAGGGCGGGGTGGCGGCTTCGGGCACGGCATGCCGTGCCCCTACTGGAAGAAACGGTTCGCGGACCTCGAAATTGGTGTGTCAAAGCTCGAACATTGAGCTGCAAATGGTACGAACGGGCCATTCCTGCCTGTGAGTTCCGGATGTTAGATTGAAATACCCGTAATCTCTGATCAGAATTTGGCCTGAGCTGGAGCCGCAACTTGCCTGGATTGAGTGAGATTCAGGGGCGTTTGGTGCCCACATTTGATTTGCTGCGGGGGCGTGCCGCCACTTCGAGAAGGCTGCGCCTGCGGATGAAATTCCTCCTTTCTCTCATCCTGGTGATCGCTGCCCTCACGTTTTCGACGCTGCTCATCGTTGGACATTCGGCCGAAGGACAGGTGCAGAAAGCAATCGAGCAGGACACGCGGAACTCCGTGCTTACTTTTGAAAACATACGAGCCGAACGCCAGCTGGAACTCTCCCGCAATGCAGAGTTGATCTCGACCTTGCCGGCCGTAAAAGCCCTCATGACCGACCCAGACGCCGCAAGCATGGACGATGCGTTTGATGGGATCTGGCACTCGAAAAATTTCGACCTCCTGGCTCTCGCGGATTGGACCGGAAAGGTCGTTGCTCTGCATACTTCATCTCCCGGGTTTCCGATCAGCGCAGCACAGGAAATGTTCGAGCAGTCGCGAGGCGCCAGCGAAAAGGGCATCTGGTGGTTCGGGCTGGGACACCTTTATCAAGCGGCCATGAAGCCGATTGACTTGTCAGACCCGCCGACGAAAATGCATCTTGGGACAGTGATTGTAGGCCGCGAGATTGATTCCCAAGTGGCCCGCGAAGTTGGGAGGATCGCGCTGTGCCAGATCGCGTTTCGATACGGCGATGAGCCGGTGGTTAGTTCATTTTCCGCGCTCGACGAACGCACGGTCTCGGATGGGCTTTCGCCGCGAGTTGCATCAGGAAAATTTCAAATTGGAGATAAGCGGTACCTTTTCAGCTCGGTGAATTTAACGCCCACGGTGCATCCGAGTCTTACTCTTACCGTTTTCAAGCCCTATGACGAGGCATTCGCATACATCAACCATTTGAACCAGCATCTTGTTCTCCTGGGGCTAGCGGCAGTTGTGATCGGAGGAATAACTGTATTCCTAATTTCCAGCACTTTTACGCGGCCGCTCGAACAGCTGGTAGCAGCCGTGCAAGCGCTGGAAGAAGGAAATTTCGTCTATCCGCTTGGGCCGAACTTAGGCGACGAAGTTTCACAGGTAACCGCGGCATTCGAAAGGATGCGCTTGACGCTGCGTAATAATGAAGAACAGACACAGATGCTCAGCGAGCAGCTTCGGCACTCGCAGAAAATGGAAGCCGTCGGAAGGCTCGCCGGCGGCGTGGCGCACGACTTCAATAATCTTCTGACGGTGATAAAGGGCCACAGCGATCTTCTCGAATTGAAACTCGGGAGCCTGAGCCCGGTTCAACACAGCGTCCTGCAAGTAAAGAAAGCGGCGGATCGCGCCACGGCGCTCACGCGCCAACTCCTGGCGTTCAGCCGCATGCAGGTGCTGCAGCCGCAAGTTCTCGATCTGAACGCCGTGATCTCCGACGTGAACAAGATGATGCCGGTGCTTCTTGGAGAAGAGGTTGAGTACAACTTTCTTCCGGGCGAGCGGCTCGCGCACATCAAAGCCGACCCGTCGCAGATCGAACAGGTGCTCGTAAACCTGGCCGTGAACGCGCGCGACGCGATGAGCAAGGGTGGAAAGCTGACCGTAACCACTCAAAACGTGGTGCTCGACGAAGAATATGCGCGCACGCATCCGCCGGTGGTCGCGGGGAAGTATGTTCTCGTCGTTGTGGCCGATAGCGGGCACGGAATGGACGAGCAGACCAAGTCGAGAATATTTGAGCCTTTTTTCACGACCAAAGAGCTGGGAAAGGGAACCGGACTTGGTCTTTCGACGGTTTATGGAATCGTGAAGCAGAGCGGAGGGTACATCTGGGTGGACAGCGCCGTGAATCAGGGCACGCGCTTCGAAATATTTCTTCCTCAAACAACGGAGGCGGTATCGCTCATCGAGCAAAGAGAGATTTTCCGGCCGATGAATCGAGGGAGCGGCACAGTGCTCTTAGCGGAAGATGAAGAAGCGGTTCGGGAGCTTGCTTGCGAATTTCTGCGCGCCAGCGGGTATCACGTGATCGCTGCGAAAGATGGAATTGAAGCGCTTGAACTCGCCGAGCAGGAGAAAAAAACGATCGACGTGCTTGTGACGGACGTGGTAATGCCGCGCATGCGCGGAACTGAACTGGCCATGCGATTGAAGCGCGCCCACCCGGACATCAACGTGGTTTACATGTCCGGCTATCTGGAGCACAATTCCGACGATTCCTTCCTAACAAACGCGGAGCTGTTGCAAAAGCCGTTCTCGCGTGAATCTCTGCTTCAAAAGCTTTACGCCGTGCTTGCGCGCGATGCAGTGCGATCCGTTCATGTGAATTGATTCCGTTCGCTTAGCAAATTTAAACAAGCAGGTAGCTTTTGACCGGGGAATCGTCGCGATTCTGCGATGGCGATTACGGCTAAGTATTTGTCGAAGGGACGGGGCCCAGAAGGAGGTCTAGTGCTTGATTTTTTCTGTGCCCTTGGGCCAGCGCGGTTTGAAAGCCGAGTCGGGGATATTCGGATTGCGGACGATTCTGGAGTAGCGGACGATCATATAGTCGCCCGAACCAGCTTCGAATAATTGCTGCTGAACGGGCAGCCAGCTCGATTGGTCGAACCAGATCTGAATCTTCGAAAATTGCTTGAGGACGTCTTCGGATTTCGGAATCAGCTCGAGCTCCACTGTTTTCCTATCTTCGACCGTGCCTTCGCCGACGAGTGTAATCCCGTAGCTTTTCCGCAGTTCCTTTCCGGGCGTGCCAAATCCGAGCAGAAGGAACTGGTCTACCAAGCCTCGATTTTTGCCTAGGTTGAACTCTTCCACGCGTTTCAGGCCGGGCTCGTAGATAAAGAGATTGTCGCCGGTGCGGAGGATCGTACGCGGGTCGGGAGTTTTCAGTTCGAGGAGCATTCGTTCGCCGCGGACAAGAATTGTGCCGGATTCGGTGGAACGGTCGTTTACGACGACCGTAACTTTCGTGCGCTCAACGTCGGCGGAAAGACCGTGGAAGCTTTTTGCCGACTCGTCCAGGTGTGCCAGGACGTTTTCGAGCGTAAGCGGCCCGTGATTCTGCCCGGAATTGGCAGCAACAGGCGCGAATGAGAGCTCAAAAATTGCCGCAAAAATGAATAATGCGGCTAGAAACCGCCTAACAATCAACGAATCCCCCGCCGATGTGTGATGGCTATGAAGAAGTCGAGTCATCATAGCATAGTGAATGGGACGCGCTGTAATCGCGCGCGGTTCCAGGTGCTCACACATCTAGAAGGCGGGAGGTGCAGCGCGACCAATTTTACGGATGCACGGTTACATCGTAATAGAGAATTGGACCGTCGCCGGAACGGACAGGATCGATTCGCTGCACCTGGAATGTGTGGCCTTTCAAGTCTTCCACGGAGCGACCCAGTATGTCGTGCGTTTCGCGCTCGAGCTCAGGCGTACGGTGGTCAGCGCGTTTCTCGGTCGGAAGAGCATTCGCATCAAGCCGGTACGTGCGCGTTTGATTTTCGGCGTCCTGTTGAACGAGTTGAATATCGGAGCTGGCCAGAGGCGTGGATTGCGATTGATCTCGAAACCAGCGGCGCGGCGAGAGGAGGACAAAGACGACGATGAGGATAACCATTACGTCGTATGGCCAGCTACCTCGCTCATACGACCAGAAAATTGTGTTCACGAAGCCGCGCCAGAGCTTTCGCATGCTAGTGAACGGTTGCACCGTCCACTACGAGCCCGTCGCGCATGTGGAGGACGCGATGGCCGTAGGCGGCGGCCTCGGGGTTGTGCGTGATCATCACGATGGTCTGGCCAAGATCTTTATTCAGCGAAGCCAGCAGTTTGAGAACTGCCTCGGAGCTCTTCGTATCCAGGTTCCCGGTGGGCTCATCCGCTAGCACGATCTTTGGTTCGCAGACAATCGCTCGCGCAATTGCGACTCGCTGCTGTTCACCGCCGGACATCTCCGACGGCTTGTGTTTCAAGCGTCCGCTGATTCCGAGTAGATTCGCGACAACCTCGAAGCGGTGCGGGTCGAATCCGTCGGCGCGAATATGCTGCGCGAGAACGATATTGTGGTAGGCGTCGAGCGTGGGCAGAAGATTGAAGCGCTGAAAAACGAAACCAACTTTATGACGGCGCAGCATGGTGCGGGCGGCGTCGGTCATCGTCGTGAGATCGTTGCCGTCCAGAAGGACCTTTCCGCGCGTGGCTTGCGCCAGGCCGCCGATCACGTGCAGCATCGTGGATTTTCCGCAACCGGAAGGGCCCATGATGGAAACAAATTCGGCGGGAAAGATTTCAATGTCAACGCCACGTAAGGCCGGCACGTCCACCTTGCCCGTGCGATATATTTTCCACAAGTTTTCGGTCTTGAGTATCGGCTCCAACCGCCGGCCCCCGTGCGAACACCCGCAAAATATGCAGTGATTCGATTCTAGTCGCGATTAATCCTTCTGACCAGCGCGCATACCAGCAAGCTCTTTATTCGTATGCCAACGCTTCCACGGGATCCTTGCGGCTCGCCATCCAGGCAGGATAGGACGCGCCGAGCAGTCCGCCCACAATTGCAATCAATCCAGCGCGAGCAATCCAGCCGGGGGTGATGAGAATCGTGAGGGTTGGAAACAGCCGGATAAAGATCGAGCGCATCAGGTAGCTGAGTCCCACTCCGCCGATCACGCCAGCCAGACAAAGAAGCGTCGTTTCACTCAACACGATTCGAACAATGTAGCCTTTCGACGCGCCCAGCGATTTCAGCACGCCGATTTCGCGGGTGCGCTCGATGATCGTGGTG
>Ga0307472_100000030_pt1 | contig 40096 bp, 32 predicted proteins | sample atmos_gasesAM5C__2_FD_204582 | JGI IMG/M metagenome (GOLD analysis project Ga0307472, IMG submission 204582) | Hardwood forest soil microbial communities from Morgan-Monroe State Forest, Indiana, United States - atmos_gasesAM5C_05 | ecosystem: Environmental > Terrestrial > Soil > Temperate...
GCAGGGCTGCGATTGAAACGAAATAGGAGATCGACAATGAAGATATGCAATGCAGTTCGGCCCCGCATTTTCATCGGCTTGCTCACGCTCGTGGTTTTCAGTTTTCCCCCAGCTATTCAGGCACAGCAAAACTGGCATGCCAGAGTTGGTGCCGAGACTCCGGACATGGGTAGGCAGGCGCTAGCTTTTCTGCCCAACGAAATCTGGATTCATACCGGCGACAGCGTCACCTGGACCTTTAACTCGGACGAAATTCATACTGTAACTTTTTTGGTGGTCGGACAAATCTTTCCGCCTTTCCCTGTGGGTTGCCCCGGGTTTTCGTTTGGTGTCGCAAGCTTCGATGGCTCGACTTGTGTAACCACGCCACCCACAGTCAAAGGCCAGCCCAATTTCACGGTCAGCTTTCCAGCCCCGGGCAACTACAAGCTCCAGTGCCTCGTCCACAACACGATGAACGGGACGGTTCACGTTCTGGATCCCTCTGTCGCTCTGCCGCATGACCAGGCCTTCTATGATGCGGAAGCAGCGGGGGAAACTCGTGACCTGCTAACTGACAATGATCACGCAACGAGCTCGGACATGAACGGTATGGCCATGTCGCATTCGATGGATTCTGTATCCATCCGCGTTCTCGCGCAGTCCCAACGGCATTCTCGAGACAGTCAAAAAATACCTGCTTCCTCGGATATCCGTTCGTCGGCTGCAGCTCTTATCACCGCTGGTAGGGGGGAAATCACGTCAACTCCTGGCGGCCTGCAGACCAATTCTTTGGTGCGGTTCGTGAAAGGAAAGATTGAGATTCACGCAGGCGACACAGTTGAGTGGAGCAACTCTGATCCCCAAGAACCCCATACCATCACTTTCGGGCCTGAGCCTGAGGATCTATTCGATCCTTCCGCTAACGTAACTAAAGATCCCGATGGCGGATTGCGCGCCGTTCTAAACTCGCCGGGTGACAGTGTGCATTCAGGCTTCATATTGCAAGCATTGGATGACCAGCCTGGGACGCCAGTCAATTCAAATTCAAACAATTCTATAGCGCTCAATCCGACGCGCTTCCGCGTCACGTTCATGAACCCTGGCACATACAACTACCTATGCGCATTGCATGACAATTTAGGCATGGTGGGGCAGGTAGTAGTGCTGCCCTAGCTCGCGAGTCGTTGACTCGCCTATTGTGGATGTGGACAGCCTAGTCGAGAATCAGGGAATTTACATTTTGGATTCGCCTGGTATTCCACCCATGACAAAGGCCCTGGTCTTTTCCATTTCTGGCAAAACCAGGGCCCTTGTTTTCGCAGGATTCTCTGAGTAGTGTTTCCGTTACCGCACGATGAGCGTCGGGGCTTGGTTCGACGGAACCGGCAGCGCCGTGCTTGACCGCAGCGCCGCATTCGCCTTCAGCATCGATCTGGCCGGGAGGCCGGAAGCAAGCGTTGCCGGCACCTGCACGGTTTGCGTGCCACCTACTCCGATGCGCCCTAACGTCACGACAACTTGATTGCCATGCACCGTGAGCGTATCGCTCGCCGTTCCTGAGAACGTGGCGCCATCGGGCAGGCTAACCGCGATCTGCGTGCCGTTAAGCCCGTATGCGCTACCATTGTGCACACGCACGTTGTAGGTGATGGTGCTGCCGGCCGTGGCCTGCTGCGGACCATCAATGCGCATGCTAACGCCGTCTTCAACGTCCGGCTTGGTCACCGTGAACTTGTCCAGCAACGCTGACTGCCCCACGGCTGGCGCAGACACAACGTCTCCCGTGGCGGGATCCACCAGCGTATCTGGAATCGGATCGTTCAGCGGAGCTCCGTTGACATCCTTGCCAAACGGCGCCGGATTTGCCGCCGTAGCCGATGATGTCGACTGCAGTGGCTCGGTGATCTGATAGAGCGTCAGCTGGTTCCCGCGAACCACCACGTCGCCAAACGAAAACACCTTCGACTTGAATCGCGTGGTGATCTTCGGGCCCGTTCCCGCTCCGGGAAGCACTGGTGACATTTCGTTGTCGGTCAAATGAGTGTCCAGCCACGCGGCTGGTCCCTTCGCAAACGTGAACGGGCTGCCGTTGGGAAGCGTCATCGTGAAAGTTCCGGTTGCCGAATCATCCTGATCCACACCCGCTCCTTGCCCGCGCGGCTGGTTTATGTCGCCGTCAAACTCGCGGTTTCCTCCGGATCCCTCGACGATGTACAGCACGCCATCGGGCACCGTCTGCGAGACGCCGTCATAAGAAGTGTCAATGTCTACTGCCGCTGGCCCCGCCGGTGTCGGCGCTGCCGCCACTCCGGCTTCTGCGCGCACGGGAAACGTGCGCTGGTAATTGTGCTCGTGCCCGTTGAACACCAGATTCACGCCATGGTCTTCCAAAAACTTCGCCACACCGCGCATCTGAGAATTCTTTACCGTGGCATTCCCTGACGAAAACGCCGGCTGGTGGAACACCACGATCTTCCAGGTTTGTGCACTGGAATCCAGATCGTTGATCAGCCACTCTCGCAAAACTGACGGATACGCAGAAAACGCTGGCGGCGCCTTCGCAAAAACCGCCGACCCATCCAGTAGGCCGGCAAAAACATGCGGGTTGGCTTCGATAAACACAAAGTGCGCGTTGCCGTAGTCGAACGAGTAGTTGCTCATGTGATTGATTTGCCGCTTCGCGCCGCTCCCGGCATCCACGCTCGTGGACGCGCGGTACGCTTCGATCGCTGCCGGCGAGGCATACGACTTTCCCTGGAAGCTGAAGAGCATACCGTTATCGGCGACGGAATCGCCTGTCCATGTGAACTCCTGATCGACTCCCACCGGGCCATTCAGCGGGAAGTAGTAATTGTTGAAATACGCCATGGCGTCGCCGCCGTCCGTATTTCCCGAAAACCGGCCCGCGTTGTCGCCGCCGAGCATGTTTACATTCACGCCCGTCGCGCCGGTGTCATGGTTCCCCACCACGATGAACAACGGAATGCTCCGAATGAACGGAGCGCCCGTTTCATTCGAGTCCGGATCGCTGTTCCACACTGGCATCCAGTAATCGCGATAGCTTCCTTCAGCGCCATTCGTGTACACGTTATCGCCGGTGTTCAAAGCAATGTCCGCATGCGGCAGTTCCGGCACGCCCGGAACGGAAAGGTTCTCGGTGTTGTACATCACGTGGACGATCCGCGCCTCATAGTCCGCCAGTCGCGGCGGGTTCGTCCCCGGCTCCGGGGGGAAGAATCCTTCGTCGCCTTGCACCAGGAATGAGAATTGAGCGCTCTGCTTCCGCGTATGGAATGACGCCGTGAATCCTCCCGCTGGCGTCCCCGGCCCGCTAACGCGGTAGAAATATGCCGTGTCGTATGCCAGGTTTTTCAACACCGCCAGGTAATTCGCGTGCGGGCCCGATGCGGTCGGCGGCACCGGCAACGTCGGATCCGCAGACAAGTAGTTGTCCACGACCCGCGCCGAGGGCGTCACCGACGCGCCGTAGGACGCTGTTGTACCGAATTCCACGAGGTACGCCGATGGATTCGGCGACTTTTCATCCGTTTGCCAGGCCACCACCATTTGATCGCTGGGACCAAACGATCCGGCGTCGCCCAACTCGATGTACGGTTTATAGGTAACGTTCTGCGCCGCAGCAGCCGACGCAAAACACATTGCAAGTGCGAGCCCGAACAAAACACGCCAACTTCTCCTCGACTGAATCTTTCTCATTTCTTACTCCCTTCATCCCAAATTAATTTTTTTGTGAAGTGCTGCATTCGCAGCATTGGAGTCCACCATTGCAATCAAGCCGCCGGACGAGAGAGTTGTTGCCTGGGCCGTCATAGGAAAGAAGGCAGACTCGCGCGCACAAGCGCAAATCACCACTCGACGCACCGGCTAGGTCACGCAAATCACGGGGTTTAGGCTGGATTCTTGCCTCACGATTGGTCTCCTACGGGAAGGAACTTCGCAGGGCTACGTTACAGGCGTGTAGCTGTCGCCTGAATTTTCTGCACCAGTCTCTCGCGACTAAAGCGTCAGCTTTTTGCTCCTACCGATGCCAGTTTCTTTTGCAGCATTGGCCAGTCCGCGCACAACTCACTCTATGCGCGGCGCCTTAGGAAACGCGCAGCTTGGCCGCCTGCCCCTATCCGCCACAAAACACTCCGCTTAGAGTTACCTTGATTAAATTTTATATTCTGGTATACTGATTTTGTTTCAACGGCGCGATACTCTTCCGCTGCCCAACAACTGCATGCTGCCCCTCCGCGCGGTACTTCTAACCCCTCCCACGAGACAGGTCTTGCTTGCCGGTGCCCTCTGGCCCCAACGTCTAACGTCCAGGCCGTCGAATCTAACTCCTTTGTTTGCCACACTTACGACCCCCTCCCCCAGCTCTCGATTTCTCCGCTTATTCTCTTCCCTCTCTGACAACAGGCACTGCTCGGCGTCTTGGCAAACGCAAAGGCGCCTCACATCGAGTATCATCATGAGTAGGAACCCATGAACCGCGTTTACCTCGATTACAACGCCACCACGCCCGTCGAGCCTGAAGTGCTCGACGCCATGCTCCCCTATTTTTCCGGGGAATTCGGCAACGCCTCCTCCATCCACACCTTCGGCCAAAAGGCTCGCGCCGCCGTCGAAACCGCGCGCGAACAGGTCGCCGCGCTTATCGGCGCGCGTCCTCAGGAGATTTTCTTCACTAGCGGCGGCACCGAATCCGACAATCACGCCATCTTCGGAATCGTTGGGTCTTCCGCAAACGGTCCAAAGTCCCGCCCGCACGTCATCACCTCGTTTGTGGAGCACGAAGCCGTCCTCAACGCTTGCCAGGCGCTCGAAAAGCAGGGCGTGGACGTCACCTATCTTCACGTGGATCAAGACGGCTTAATCGACCTTGAAGACTTGCGCGGGGCTATTCGTCAGGAAACTGTGCTCATTACCATCATGCACGCCAACAACGAACTCGGCACCGTTCAGCCCCTCGAAGAAATCGGCCGCATCGCTAAGGAGGCCGACGTTTATTTTCATACCGACGCCGTGCAGTCAGCGGGAAAAATTCCTATCGACGTGAATCCGTTCCAGCTCGATCTGCTTTCTCTCTCGGGTCACAAACTCTATGCGCCCAAGGGCATCGGTGCTCTCTACGTTCGCGGCGGCACTCGCTTGAAGCAGCTTCTTTACGGCGGACACCACCAACGTGGCATGCGCCCTGGCACGGAAAACGTCGCAGGTATCGTTGGCCTGGGCAAAGCCGCGGAAATTGCACGCCAATCGCTCGCGCACGACTCCAAGCGCCTGAGCGCGCTTCGCGACCAGCTCGAGCACGGCATGCTCCATCGAGTGCCGCATTCGCGCATCAACGGCGCCCGCGCCCCGCGCACGCCCAACACCGCCAATCTCGTTTTCCCCGGCGTCGAGGGTGAAGCGCTTCTTATCGCTCTCGACCTAAAGGGTCTGGCTTGCTCCACCGGCGCTGCCTGCTCTTCCGGCGCCGTCGAGCCTTCCCACGTCCTCACCGCCATCGGCTTGCCCGCCGAGGAAGCGCGAGCGAGCCTGCGCTTCAGCCTGGGCCGCCACACCACGCAAGCCGACATCGATTTCGCCTTGCAGGTCGTACCCGCCGCCGTCGCCCAACTCCGTCAGCTTTCGCCGACGTACCAAAAGGAGGCCGCTGCTCGACGCTGAAAGGTCAAGCCTCTTGTAGGGGCGCAGCAGGCTGCGCGCCATTCGCCGGGCTGGAGAATCAAGGCTTCCGTAAAGATACTTCACGTAAAATAGAACTCTAATGAACGCTGGCACCCAATTCGACGCGCTTCCCGAGCGCGCAGAAACGCAGCGCGGCCTCGTCGCTGTCGCCATGTCCGGTGGGGTTGACTCTTCCACCGTCGCCGCGCTCCTTCAGCAACAGGGCCGTGCGGTAGTCGGCCTCACCATGCAGCTCTGGAACCAGCGCCGCCTGCCGGAATTGCAAGGTGACGGCCCCGCACAGCATCGCTGCTGCTCGCTTGATGACGTCTACGACGCAAAGGCCGTCGCGCGTCACCTGAATTTTCCGCACTACGTCGTGAATTTTGAGGAGCAGTTCGAGTCGCGCGTTGTCCGCCCTTTCGTAGACCAATACCTCGCCGGGCGCACGCCAATTGCCTGTACCAATTGCAATACCGACGTGAAGTTCGAGCCGCTTCTGCGCATGGCGCGGCAAATCGGCGCGGAACGCCTGGCTACCGGCCACTACGCACGTATTCGCGAGAATGGAGAAACCGGCCGCTGGGAACTGCTGCGCGCGTGCGACGATTCCAAAGACCAGTCTTATTTTTTGTGGGGCCTCACGCAGGAACAGCTTTCGCGCAGCGAATTTCCTCTCGGCGAACTGACCAAGGACGAAGTTCGCGCGCTGGCTCGCCGCGTGAACTTGCCCGTTGCGGAAAAGCCCGACAGCATGGAGCTGTGCTTCGTGCCCAATGGCAATTACGTGCAGTTCATCCACGCTTATTCGAGTGAGCGCGGAAAACCGCTCAAAGACGGGGAAGGTGAAATCGTCAACGAAGACGGCGAAATCATTGGCCGCCACAACGGCGTTCATAATTTCACCATCGGCCAGCGCAAGGGTCTGGGCTTTGCCGCCGGCAAGCCGCTCTATGTCCTCTCAATTGATCCGCAAAATAATCGCGTTGTTGTCGGCGAAGACGACGCCCTTCGCAGGCAAACCTTCGAAGTCGATGGCGCGAATTGGGTCTCGATCGCGCCGCCAACAGCGGCTTTTCGCGCAACCGTCAAGATTCGCCACAAGCACGAACCCGCTCCCGCATTGGTTGAACCTCTTGGCGAAACCCACGCGCGAATCACTTTCGACGCGCCGCAGCGCGCCATCACGCCTGGCCAGGCCGCTGTTTTCTATGATGCGGATGATAGCGGCGAAGGCAAGAACTCGCGCATCCTCGCCGGCGCCTGGATCCGTTGAAGCGAGTCTTTAGCCTTAAGTTCTTTGGTTTTTCTCAAAGAGACAGAACCAGAAAAGTAAAGAGGAACGCGGCCCTGTTCGGTTGGAACAGCGCACCAACACTCATCTTCTTTGTTGGCTTTACTTACCAACTAAGGACTAACAACTGAAAACTAAATGAAGAGTTCTTCTTCCTGAGGCTCACGTGGCGGTTCATCGCCGCGCCGGCTCTCGGTGCCCCCGCCGCGGCGCCGCGAGCGCAGAAGATCGATGCCGACCTTGATTCCCTGCACTAGCGCCGAAGCTTTTTGCATCGGCAGCCAGAACCTGTGTTTGACCTGCAGGCCTGCTTCTTCCACGGATTCAAGCGCAGCGCTCAAAATACGATCGATGTGGATCAGTTGGCCGCGCATGCGATCCGCCGCTTCGGTGAACACGCGGTCCACTTTTTGCGCCTGCCCGCGTGCCAGGTACACCATGTGCGAGGCGTCATTTACCATGCTGGCGATTTTTGGCTGCGTGTCGTCGAGCAGGATTTGTACCCGCGTGAGAATCGGCCCCATTCGCGACTGCATTTCCGTTACCAGCCGATTGACGTTGTCGGTGGTGCGGCGCATCTGGAACAGCAGCGCCGTCAGAATCACCACCTGCACGACCAAGGCGAGCGCTGCCACAATGCTGAAGATTTCGAGCCACACCTGCATACGTGCCCCGCATGCCCCTAAGGGGCGAAATCACGTGCTACCACACTGCCCGGCCTTACACGACCGCGTTTACGACGACTTCGCTGCCTTCCGGTACGCTTCCTGCGCGCCTTCGACGGCAGCACTAATGGAATCCTTTTGCCGGATGGCCACTTCTTTTCCGCGCTCGATCAATTCATCCGCACGCTCGCGCAATTCACGAGCTTTGCGTTGCGCGTATTCTTTTCCTTCGTCGGCCCTCTTCGAAAGGAACTCACGCGTCTCTTCACCAGACTTCGGAGCAAAAAGCACGCCCACCAGGGCGCCAACCCCAAGACCTACAATGAAGTACGTCACCTTGGAACCTACGTTGTCCGCCATGACAACCTCCATACACTCCAAAGACACCGTAGCACAGCAAAGGTGCGGCCGCAATGGGAGCTAACCGGCATTGAGCATTCGAAACGGTTAATGTTCGTTCGAATGCCCCGCAGGATGCTCCAAGCCCGCGAGAATTTTCTCGGCACTCCTCCGCGAAATAATCGAGCTCAATTTCTCCACGCCGGCTCTCTGGATATTCGCGACGCTTCCGAATTCTTTGAGCAGTTTTTGCGCAGTCTTCGGACCGACGCCGGGAATTTCATGGAGCGCGCTGTGGGTTTGCCGCCTTCCGCGGCGCTGGCGGTGAAACGTAACGGCAAAGCGGTGCGTCTCGTCGCGAATTTGCTGGATCAAATGCAAGACCGGCGAATGGTGTTCCAAAACGATGGGTTCGTCTTCCTGACCCAGGACGTAGAGGATTTCTTCTTTCTTGGCGATGCTGGCCACGGGTTGGTTGATGATTTGGAGCGATTCGAGCGCTTGGGCCGCGGCGTGTAATTGGCCGATGCCTCCGTCGATGAGGATCAGGCTGGGCAACTCTTTCTTTTCTTCCTGGAGGCGGCGATAACGGCGCGTAACCGCTTCGCGCATGCTGGAAAAATCATCGTTCAGGCGCGGCAGAGCGCCGTTGCCCGCCTCGCCACCTTCACCGCGCCCGTTGTCACCGCGAATGATGAATTTGCGATAGTCCGATTTTTTCATGCGGCCGTTTTCCCAAACCACCATGGACGCGACGGTGTCGGTTCCCTGAATATGAGAAATATCGAAGCTTTCGATGCGCTTGGGCTCTTCTAGCAAGTTCAAGGTGTTCTGAAGCGCTTCGCCGATGGCTTTGGAGGTGGGCTTCAGTACGCGGAACCGTTGTTCGAAAGAGTGTTTCGCGTTGTTTTCCACCAAATCGAGAAACGCGCGCTTCGAGCCGCGCTGCGGTGTACAAATTTCGACTTTATGTCCCGCGCGCTCGGTGAGAGTTTCTTCCAGCAAGGCACGCTCCTCAAAATCTTCGGAAACGTGAATCGCTTTGGGCAAATACTCGGCTTCGAGATAAAGCTGCTTCAGGAGCGACGGAACAAACTCCTTCGGGTCGAATTCCTCGAGGTCTTCCCAATAGAACTCGCGGCGGTCGACTACCCGCCCTCCGCGCAAGTGGAACAGATTCGCTGCCACCAGGGGCGGCTCGGCGTAGTACGCGAAAACGTCCGTATCGTCTCCTTGCGCCGCGGCGATGCGCTGGCGTTCTTCAATGTCTTCGAGCGTGCGAAGCAAATCTCGGTAGGCTGCCGCTTGTTCGAACAGCTCCTTGTCGGCGGCTGCGGTCATGCGCTCTTCGAGACTTTTCATCAGGTCGTGGCGGCGTCCGTCGAGAAACATGCGGGCATCGCGGGCGGCTTCGGCGTAACGCTCATCCGTGGTGAATCCCGCGACGCACGGGCCAAGGCAGCGCTTGATGTAGTACTGCAGGCACGGACGGGGATGGCTACGAGTCAAATCCACGTTGCACGACGGGACCATGAAGCGTTTGTGAATGAAGTGGAGAATACGACGCGCCAAACCTGCCGGGAAATAAGGTCCGAAATAAAGCGAGCCGTCCTTTTTGATCTGCCGCGTAAAGTAGACGCGCGGATATTTCTCGGCGGCGGTGAACTTGATGTAGGGATAAGTCTTGTCGTCGCGCAGCAGGACGTTGAACTTCGGGCGGTATTTTTTGATGAGATTGTGTTCGAGCGCCAGGGCTTCGCGCTCGTTCCCGACGACGATGGTCTCAAGATCGGCGATTTCTCGCGCCAGTGAACCGGTTTTCGCGTCAATCCATCGCGACTCGGTGAAGTAGGAACGAACGCGGCTGCGGAGGTTGCGCGCCTTGCCGACGTACAGAACGGTCCCTCCGGCGTCCTTGAAGAGATAGGCGCCGGCCTTTTCGGGAAGTTGCGCGGCTTTTTCGCGAGGCTCCATGGGCGAGAGTTGTTAGTTGTAAGTTCTTAGTTCTAAGTAAGGAAGACGGACACCACGTTTGCATTCCGGCGAATCGATTGAAAATGCGCGTCTTTCCGCCATGGTTTTGTCTTCGCGGTACAACTTCCATCATACTAGAGGGAATCGAAAGAGAGGGAGAGAGCGAGTGCTTGGCACGAAATTCGCGGGATTTGTTCCTTGGCTGGCCGTCCTTGGCGCTCTATGGATGGCAGGCTCCGGCTACGCGCAGGATCCGCCGCAGCAGGAGTCATCGTCGAAGCCGCCGGATGCGTCGCCCCCCCCGCCCGCGAAGAAGGCGGACAAATCCAGCAAAGATTCAAGCAACAAGGACTCCGCGACAAAGAATGCGCCGGACCAGCCGATGTGGGATCCCTTACGCGCGGAAAAAGACATCGAAGTCGGCGAGCATTATATGCACAAGGGCGATTACGACGCCGCCATCGACCGCTTTCAGGACGCCATTGAGGCCAAGCCAGGCTATGCGATTCCCTTTCGATATCTAGGCGAAGCGCAAGAAAAAAAGGGGCTGAAAAAGCAAGCCATCAAGTCCTATCAGCGGTATCTGGATTTGTATCCGCGCGCCGAAGACGCGGCAAAAATCAAAAAGAAACTCGGAAAACTCTACAAAGAAGTGGAGAAAGAGAAGAAGGACTAGCGGGCTTCCTCCTCGCACCTGACGCTTCTGACCTCACGGAAGCCACTTGCTGAAAACGGCGCGATCAGCATTCACGAAGAGCTGTGCGTCGAACGTTCGCGCCAGACAAGAAGAAGAAGGACCACCGCAATGAAGATTCGGCACAATGCAGCCAACTTTAACTGTTGTGCAGAGAAGGCAACGAACTGTTCGAGAATGTGGGACGCCATCGAGACGGAAAACAAGGCCATCAAAATTCTCGGAAAACCTGGCCGCCAGATAAAGACCGTCATTGCGGAAAACAGCGTGGCTAGGGCTGCCCAAGAAAGAGCCCAGATGCCACTGGGTCGAAAGAAGGAGTGAAGCTTCCCTGTAAGCACAATCGAAATATCCTCAAATGTGAAGACGGCTAGGGAAAACATGATTGCGTAAATTCCTACAGCGACAAGATTCACTCCGGCTGAGCTTGCAAGCCAATTCCGTCTCATAAACGTGAGTATAACTCCGTCATCGCGTTTAACGCGGAGAGCGGGGAACTGTTGAGATGATTTTTCGACCGCTAGCAGCAGGAGGCCAGGAGGTCAGCGAGCTAAGCGGTCTAGGATGCGGCGGGCGCGGTCGAATGCGGCGAAGCGCTTTTCTTCCTCGCGAAATTCGCGCGAGTGGGAAACGAGTGTGCAGCCGGAGCGCCGCGTGGGGTGCTTCACGTGCAGCATCTCGTGAAAGAGGACGTATTCCACGGCGCATTGCGGCACGCGGGGATGATCGAGGCGGCGGTTGAGCAGAATCTGTTTCGGGCCGGGATCGTAGCAGCCGAATTGGCGGCGCCAGGAGCGGAGGCTCCAACCGATGTGCGGCCGCTGCAATTCACCGGCGAAATACCTGCCGTTCAATTCGTCGAAAAGTTTTTCCAGATTGAAGTGCTGGCCTTGTGCCCCGTTGTGGCGCGGGCGAACGCGACGGAGGCGCATGCGATTCATGCGGCTGCGTGTGCGGCCGGAGCGCGCATATTCGAGATAGGGCTCGACCAACGATATGGGCGCTCTGCGGCGATAGACGCGCGCGAGCAGCAGCGCCGCGGCGGCTTCGAGCACCGAAAGAGGGGCGCGGCGCAACAAGTCGGAGAATCTCACGTAAACGACCTCTTCGCGCCGGCGAATGGTGAGCGTCAGGCTTGAATAGGGATAAAACTCCACGCGAAACCGCGGCGGGCGGCCGTCGCAGCCCAGGCGGGTGAACATGCGCTGAAAAAGAGGGGCGCCACCGGGAAAGAAGGTCGTGTTTTGGGAAGAGTGCGCCACGTCAATATTTCTCCACGAAATCGTCAGGCGGACAAGACCCATTTTGGACACACCCAATGATAGAAAGGAATTCCGTCAAGCCCCCTGCACTAGTGTTTGCGGCGGATGGGAGGCGGCGCGACTTTTTTCTTTGCTTTTTCCGCGTCGTTCATCGCGTCGCGCGTGCCTTCGATGGCGTCGTCCAAATTGTCTTTATAAGTCTCCAGTTCGGGGCCATCGGCCGAAAACTTTTCGAGAATGGGCAAGAACTCTTTTGTGCGCGAGGCCATCAGGTCAATGCCCTTGCGAATGTTCTCTTGCTTTTCGATGCCGAGCTGCATCACGTCGGCGGCGTCATCCACGCAGCCAATGTAGGCATTCAGCAGGGCGTTGAGCATTTCAACGTGGTGGTTCGACGAGGGGTGCTCGATTTCATATTGGAATTTCTTCAAACGGTCTTCGGCAAAACTGAGAAACAGCTTGATGCGTTCGGTGGACGTTTCCGCGTCGCGGATTTTGTCGGCCTCGACGGCGCTCAAATAATCTTTCTCCTGCGCCGCCTTCGCGTTCAGCAAAGGAAATGCCAAAAACAAACACGAACATATGAGAAAAGCTGGGAGTTTGCACTTCATGGCTGTTTCTCCGGAGGGGGCGTAAGTTGTTTGTCGGCCGGCCGATGAGGAAAGAGCAGTCGGATTAGTTCCTCATCCATGGCAATCAAGTCCTGGCGCACGATCTGCAGGGGCGGCTTGTAGGGAGCGGGCGCGGCAAGCATGGAGTCTTCCACTTCGCGAATCCCTTCCTTCACATGAATTTCCATCTGGCGGTAGCCGTTGGAATGCTTTTCGGCATCGGCGTGCTGTTTTTTCAACGCTTCGAGGGCGGCACGGACATTGTCGCGGTATTTCTCCAGGGTGCCGTCGACCGTGTTGTTATCGCCTTCTTTCCCGGCGCGGCGCGCTTGCTCAAATTGGGCTTCGCCAAGCTTTACCAATAGTTTTGCTTTCTTCACTGAATTGCTTTCTCTGTCGAAGTGGGCCTGCAATTCCGCGACCGTTTGCTGCGCAACAGCCGGAGAAAGCATCAGGGGGATCATCGCAGCATAACCAAGCGTTCGCTGGAGATTCCGGGGTATCCTCATGGTCACTTTTTACCTTCCAGCATGCGTCGCAGGACCTTGCTCCGCTCCTGAGCCTGCCAGACCTGATCGGGGTTCTTGTTCTGGTCGAGCTCGAGAAACTTCTGGTAGGCCTCCAGGGCGGGCTTCGGCTGGTTCAAACTATCGTAACAGAGTGCGCGGATGAACCAACTCCCCGGCCCGGGCGTTTCGAATTTATCAATACGATCGAGGACCGCGAGCGCGGCGGGATAGTTTTTCGAAAGATAGTATGTGGAGCTGAGGTCTTTCCAGTAGTCCACCTTTTTTGCGTCGAGCTGGATCGCGGCTTTGAGTTCCTTTTCGGCGTCTGCAAAATCGCGGACCTGCAAATACGTGCGGCCCAATCCGCCGCGAAGCTGCGCATCGTTGGGCGCGAGCGCGACGGCCTGCTGCAACGTGGCGATCGCGTCCTTCCGTTTCTTTTGCGCAATCTGAATGTCTGCTCGAAGCTTGAGCGACGGCACGGTGGGCTTGCCAGCGTCGCTGCGATCCAGTTCGACCAGAGCCTCGTCGTTTTGGCCTTGATCCATGAGCAGGTGAACGAAGCGCGCGTGTGCTTCGGCATCATTGGGCCTGAGCTCGAGGTACTGACGGTAGGCATCGACAGCCTCCGGTTTCTTTTGGGCTTCCAAACTTTCCGCAAGGCCGTGTAACCCGTCCGCGCCCTTCGGTTGAACTTCCACGGCGCGCCGGAAACGAGCCTCAGCTTCCGCAGGCTTGCCGGAGCGCAGATTCATCCATCCCAGGTACTCGATGGCAGTAATGTCGTTGGGATCGAGATGCAAGAGCGCCTCAAACGCTTCAGCGGCGCCTGCGCGATCGCCCGAGCGATCCAGCGCAACTGCAAGAAGATAGCGCGGGCGGCTCTCCGCGGGGAGCAACTCGACGGCTTTGCGAAGCGGGGCGACTGCGGCAGCGTCTTCTCGATCATCGAGAAGCAGCATACCCAGGTTCACGTAGGCGGCAGACATTTTCGGATCGAGCGCGGTTGCGCGCTGATATTCTGCTTCCGCTTCTTTCGATTTTTTCAACGCGGTGTAGACGTACGCTAGCTGAAAATGCCCGTAAGCAAAATCCGGCTGTTCAGCAAGAACTTTTTGGAGAGGCGTGATGGCGGCCTCAAACTGATTCTGATCGATGTCGTGCTGGGCTTCGTCGAGGAGATCGTTCAGCGGATTGGCGAGCTTTTGCTTTGTGGATTGGCCTGGGGATTTTGCCTTCGAGGAGGTCTGCGCCTGCGGAAGAGCAGAATTGTCGCGCAAGGACGCATCTTTATCCCGAGCGCTCTTCGCGAGAGCATGCTGCGCGCTCGCAAAGAAAAGGCAAGAAGAGGCGCAGCAAAATGAAAGTACCGCGTTCCTAGGAAGATGCGAGAGCTTCATGTTTCAGCCGGAGATGTTTTGCTTCCGTTCGCAATGGTAGCCGAGCCGCCATTGGATTTGGATGCTCCGTTCGGCGGCCGCTTTGCCTGACCATTCGGCTGGCGGGCCTGACCGTTACCATTCAAAACGCGAGAGAGAAACCTGCCCGTGTGAGACTGCGCGTTGCGAGCCACTTGTTCCGGAGTGCCTGTAGCAACGATTTTGCCTCCCCGGTCGCCGCCTTCGGGGCCCAGGTCGATGAGCCAGTCTGCGGACTTGATGACGTCGAGATTGTGCTCGATCACCAACAAAGATGCGCCGCCTTCGAGCAACTTGCGGAAAGCGCTGAGCAGCTTGGCGATGTCGTCGAAGTGCAGACCGGTCGTGGGTTCGTCCAGAATATACAGAATCCCGGAGTTGTCCGTTTGCGTGAGATGCGCGGCGAGCTTGAGGCGCTGGGCTTCGCCGCCAGAAAGAGTGGTGGCGGACTGGCCGAGACGCAAATAGCCGAGGCCGATTTCGTTGAGGATGCGCAGCTTGGAAACCACCTTCGGAACATTGACAAAAAACGCCAGCGCCTCGCGCACGGTCAACTGCAAAACTTCGTGAATGTTTTTGCCGTGATAGCGGACTTCCAGGACGCTGCTCTTGAAGCGCGTGCCGCGGCACTCTTCGCAGATGAGCTCGACGTCCGCGAGAAACTGCATTTCCACCGTGACGGTGCCATCGCCTTGGCAGGTTTCGCAGCGCCCGCCGGGAACATTGAATGAAAAGTGGCCGGCAGCGTAGCCGCGGCGTTTGGCGTCGGGCGTATCCGCAAACACTTCGCGAATGGCGTCGAAGGCTTTCAGGTACGTTGCGGGATTCGAACGCGGAGTGCGGCCGATGGGCGATTGGTCCACAATTACCACTTCGCGGATATTTGAATCACCGTCGAGGCGGTCGCAAAATTCCTTGACGCTGCCCCCCACGCGTTTGGCAGCAAGAGCCTTGTACAAAACATCATGCACGAGCGTGGATTTGCCGGAGCCGCTCACGCCGGTGACCACCGTGAGAGTGCCGAGCGGAATCATCACGTCGAGATTTTGCAGATTGTGAAGGTACGCGCCAAAGAGACGCAGAAATCTTCCGGCGGGCTTGTGGCGCTGGTTGGGAACGGGGATGCGCAATTCGCCATTGAGATAGCGGCCCGTAAGTGACTTTGGTTCCTTGAGAATTTCATCGTAAGGTCCGGCGAAAAGGAGCTTGCCCCCAAGTTCGCCCGCGCCTGGCCCCAGGTCGATAACATGGTCCGCGGCTTGAATTGTATCGGGGTCATGCTCCACAACGAGAACCGTGTTGCCCAGGTCACGGAGCGATTTCAGGATGTCGATGAGCCGTTGCGTATCGCGAGGATGTAGGCCGATAGAAGGCTCGTCGAGGACGTAGAGCGCGCCAACAAGATGTGAGCCGAGAGAAGTCGCAAGCTGGATGCGCTGCGATTCTCCGCCGGAAAGCGTCGAGGTTAGGCGGTCGAGCGCGAGATAGTCCAGCCCGACTTCATCGAGAAACTGCAATCGCGTACGAATCTCCTCGAGAATCTTGTCGGCAATTTTCAATTGCGCTTCGGAAAGCTGCAAAGTCGAAAAGAAGACTCGCGCTTCCTTGACCGTGAACCTGCAAACCTCAGTGATGGATTTTCCGGCGATGCGCACCGCCCGAGCCTCGGCGCGCAAGCGCGTTCCACCGCACTCGGGGCAAGTCGCGTAACCGCGGTAGCGGCTCAGAAAAACGCGAACGTGGAGCTTATATTTCTTCCGCTCCAGCCACTGAAAAAAACCTTTTACGCCCTCGTAATCGTTTTCGGGATCGCCTTCGAGCACTAGCCGCTTTTGCTCGGCAGCAAGCTGCCGCCAGGGAACGTTGGTTGGGATGCTGCGTTCACGCGCCCAGGACTTCAAATCCTGAAAAAGGCCACGGTAGCGCGGCTTGGTCCACGGTTCGATCGCTCCCTCTTCGATGGATTTGCCGGGATCGGGAACCACGAGATTCAAATCGAAATCAATGGTATTGCCAAAACCCTGGCACCGCGGGCAAGCGCCGTAAGGATTGTTGAAAGAGAACAGGCGCGGCTCGGGTTCTTGATACAGCGTGCCGTCATTTTTGCATTCAAATCGTTCGTTGAACGTCAGGCGCTCGGCGCTTTCCGAGGTGCCGCCGATAAACTCCAAAATGGCTTCGCCCTGGCCTTCGCGGTAGCAGATCTCGATGGAATCAACGAGCCTCGAGCGGGATTCAGGATTCACGGCCAGCCGGTCCACAAGCGCATAAACCGGTTTCGCAAAATCCACATCCAGCAAAGTTTCTGGCGATGAAAATTCATGCATGCGCCCGGCCTGATACAAGCGGTTGAAGCCGCGCTTTTGCAACTCGAGTAGCGCTTGGCGTAGCGCTTCCGCTGAGGGAGCCGCTGCCTTTTTGCTGGCCCGTTTCGAGGTGCCTGCCGCTGCGGGCGCCGTAACTCGGAATTGATACAGAACGTAGAATCTCCGCCCAGGCGCAAGCAACAAGACACGCGTGGCGATTTCGTCGGGGCTGTCCTTGCGGACTTCCGCGCCACATTTGATGCAAAAGGTCTGCCCGCATCGCGCGAACAGCAGCCGGAGGTAATCGTAGATTTCGGTGGAGGTTGCTACCGTCGAGCGTGGATTGCGGGTGGAGTTCTTCTGACGGATCGCCACCGCAGGAGCAATGCCGGAAATCTCGTCCACGTCCGGCTTTTCCATGCGCTCCAGGAATTGCCGCGCATAAGCAGAGAGCGACTCCACGTAGCGGCGCTGCCCTTCGGCGTAAATTGTGTCGAACGCCAGCGAGGATTTGCCCGAACCGCTCACGCCGGTAACGACGGTGATGGCATTGTGCGGGACATCTACAGTGACATTCTTGAGGTTATGGACGCGCGCGCCTTGAACGCGCAGTGCGTCTTGTTCCGGCCTTGAAATGTCCGCGGCGGCGGTGATTTGTTTAGTCGCCAAAGGCAACCCTAGACAGCAGGTTTCAAAGCTACTGCCCAAACTTCAAATTATACGGTGACGGTCAAGGGCGGGCAAATGGTGGTTTGGTCGTCGACTCTGCCCAGGCTCTCCTCATGCGGGATTATGGCTCCTGTTTGAGAACAATCTCGCCGATGCCCCCGCTAACTTTCAGATGAATGGTGGCGGGCGACTTCCCGTAAGCTTCGTTGGTGTACGAGCCGCCGTCCTGTTTCAGCCCGTGAGTAGTAATGGAACCGATTCCCCCCGAAGCCTCGGCAATCACGCCAATTTTTTTCGGCAACCGAATGTTGGCTTGCCCCACGCCGCCTTCGATGTCCGCAGTCAGATCGGTCTTGCGGTCGCCCGTCAAATCCACATCCACCTGGCCCGCGCCAAGATGGAGACTTAAGCGAGTGAGAGAAATATCCCGGAAATCCAGGTTGCCCTGCCCGGCGCCCATCTCCACGCGCAGTTCCAAAGGGAGGTCCTTATTGAACCGCAGGGTCCATTCGTTCCGAGTATTGCCAAAACGCACGGGATGCGCATCCTGGGAGATTCTGATTTCGCCAACGCCATCCGTGACGTGGTAATCGACGCGCGGTTCATCGTAGGCGTGCGTAAACCGGAAGTCCGCGTCCAGCGTGTGCTGCGAATCGCCACTGACGGTGAGTTCCCCTGCGCTCATCTGCAGGTTGGCGTGCGCGGACTTGGCTCCCTGGAGATCCACGGTCTGGGAAGTGTGGTTAAAGTCCGAAGAGTACAAACCATGCCTGCGAGCGACTCCGCGGCCGTGCCAGAGAAGCAGAACGAGCACGGCAACGAACGCCAAAATCCCAACCGTCGTTCCCACCGAAATCGACGAAGCCGCATTCGGATTGCGGCTTCTGTGATAGTTGTCGTAGATTTTGCCCAACCCCACGAAAATGAGAATCAGCGGCCAGTAATCCAGCAAAATCCCCAAAGGTTCGAACGAGGGGCGCCAATAGTGCAGCAGGAAAAGAACGCCGACAGTAATCATGATGACCGGCAGGACCACAGACACCCGCCGGTAGTTGCTGTCCTCGGGCATGGCAAACCTCCGCTACCTGGTACTACGCACGCGGATGAGAAATAGTTCAGGCGACAATAAGCGATACTTTACAACAAAGGTGCCCGGGGGCGTTCCCAAACGTTAGCTGCCGTCTTGGTGTGGTAGAGTCTCGTCGAAGGGGTAAACAAGGGCCGCGTGAATACCTGCTCGAGAGTCTTCTGGATTGTGCTCGATAGTGTGGGCATCGGCGAACTGCCCGATGCCGCGGATTATGGCGATGTTGGAAGAAATACGCTGGGCCATATCGCGGAATCACGGCTGTTGCAAATCCCCACGCTTATAAATCTCGGGCTCGCTAACATTGCTCCGCTGAAGTTCCTGGCGCCTAAGGCTTCCCCGCTCGGGGCCTACGGCAAAGGCGCAACGCGCTCTCCCGGAAAGGACACCACCACCGGCCACTGGGAAATGGCTGGAGTGTGGCTCGACCAAGCTTTCCCTGTGTACAAAAACGGTTTCCCTCTCGAACTGATCGAAAAATTCGAAAAGCAAATCGGCCGGAAAACCATCGGCAATAGGCCCGCGTCCGGAACGGAAATTATCAAGGAGCTTGGTGAAGAGCACGTCCGTACCGGCAAGCCCATCGTGTATACCTCGGGTGACAGCGTTTTTCAGATTGCCGCACATGAGGAAGTGATTCCCATCAACGATCTTTACCGCCTGTGCGAAATCGCGCGGCGCCTACTGGACGGGCCGCACCGCGTGGGACGCGTGATTGCCCGGCCATTCACTGGAACTGCCAGCAATTTTGTGCGCACCACGCGCCGGCACGACTACGCGGTCGATCCACCGGAGCCCATGCTCCTGGACGTGCTTGCCGAACAGAAGGTGCGCGTGCTCGGCATCGGAAAAATTCACGACATTTACAACGGGCGCGGCGTGGACGAATACCTCACCACCAAGGGCAACGCCGACGGAATGGAAAAATTAACCGCTGCCGCGAAAGAACGAAAAAACGGACTGATTTTCTGCAACCTGGTGGACTTCGACATGTTGTACGGCCACCGCAAAGACGTGGAAGGATTCGCCAAATCGCTCGAAGAGTTTGACCGCATGCTGGGCGAGTTCTTGCCGCTGCTCAGCCTTTCCGACCTATTGATGATCACCGCGGACCACGGTTGCGACCCCGACCCGCGCTGGCCGACCACCGATCACTCCCGAGAATACGTTCCCATCCTCGCATACTCGCCCGGGAGTGGGGCAGGAGTGAATCTCGGCGTGCGGGATACTCTCGCCGACATGGGCCAAACCATCGCGGAAAACTTCGGTGGCAAAATTCCCCACGGCACGAGCTTCCTCGCAGAGTTAGCAGGTCAGCGAACAAGCGAAGCTGCACGATAGCCGGGCGCTGCGGGAGCGCTGCTGGAGGTGCTTGCCTCCGCTTTCTGCGAACGCGCTTTAACGCCTGAAACAACCAACTGCAGTCCGGCGCAAATCGCAAGGACGGCAATGACCGTGCGAAGCCGCTGAGCCGGAATATACCGCGAGAGTAGGCAGCCCAGCAGCACTCCGGGCAATCCGCCAAGTAACAGTGGCAAAAGCACGGCCAAACTGATGGAGCCTGCCGTCCAGTGAAAGATTCCACCGATGACCGCGAGCACCAAGCCAAAAAGCAAATCAGTTCCAACCACTTGCGCAGGCGGCATCTCCGAGTAATTGAGAAGCAGCACGGTGCCCAGCGCGCCCGCACCAGCCGAAGAGAATCCCGACTCTAGACCGATGGGGAAGGCTAGCCAGGGCAGCCAACGGGAATTCTTGACGGCGAACTGATTATTGCGGACGTGGGGGACGAAGGTAATTGCGGAAGAGAGAGCTAGCACCGCGCCAAGAATGATGACCACCGTGGAGTTTCCCCCGCGGCCGCTCATCATGTAACGAAGCACCAGAGTTCCCCCCAGGAGACCGGGAACGGCGCCACGAAGCAGAAGCCAGAAATACCGCGAATGAATCTGGCGGCGGAAAAGATAAAAAGGCGCTGCGACCAAGCGCACGATTCCCGCAAAAACGAAGGCCGTTCCAACGGCTTCGCCTGCGGAAAGCCCGGCAAAAAGCAAGAGAGCGGGAACCGTGAAGCTGCCCCCGCCGATGCCGGTAAGGCCGACTGCGAGCGCGATGGCGAATCCAATTAAGAGTTGCGTCATGCGCCACGCTCCGAAAAGGTGTGAATGCCGCACTCCAGCTTGCGTCCGCCCCAGCGTCCGGAGCGGGCATTCCCCGGTTCAGCAGGAAGAGCCGTACACGGCTCGCAGCCAATGCTGGGGTAGCCGGCGTCGTAGAGCGGCAAGTAAGCGAGGCGATGACCGCCGGTGTATTCCCACACTTGCCCCCAGGTCCAGTCGGCGAGCGGGCTGACCTTCAACAACGTTTTGCCGCTGGGAAGGCAGTGCTGTTCGATTTTTTGCAGGTTCGCCCGTGTCGGCGACTGTTCGCGGCGCAACCCGGTAAACCAAATGTCGAACGGCTCGAGCGCTTTCATCAACGGAGCCACTTTGCGAAGCTGGCAGCAAGCGGTGGGATCGGATTGATAGAGCAGGCCGCGCTCGGATTCCTGCTCCGCTACGGTTTTTTCGGGAATGACGTTTACGAGATTCAGACCCCACTCGGACGCGAGGCGGTCGCGGAATTCATAGGTCGCCGCGAAGTGATAGCCCGTTTCCAGAAAAAGTACCGGAATTTCCGGCCGGCGCTCGCGAAGAAAATCCAGCACGATGATGTCTTCCGCCTGGAAGCTGCACGTGAGGCAAGCCCGCGCTGTTTCCGATTCATTGAGGACGGTATTCAGCAACTGTTCGATGTTCAGGGCCTCGATTTGGTGTGCGTTCAGGGTCAGGCTCATTTCAGGGTTCCCTTCTGGCTGGCTTGGAATCTGGTGATAGGCGCAGTTTTTCCGCGAAGCTCAGTGCTCTCTTGGCGATTTGGGCGTCGTCCACTTCGCCCAGGGCTGCGACGAAATCCGCAGCGTCGGTGACCCCGAATGTGGCCTCGCTGGGAAGCTCCGCCAAGTCTTGAGGTTCCAGAGAAGCATTTGTGCAAAGGACCATCAAACCTACACCATACAGCGAAGCGAGCAAGCGCTTCAGCGCAGGTGAAGCCACGCCAGACGCGTCGAGCGTCACAGTGTGAAAGCCGCCATCGAACAGTGCGCGCTCTAACGACTTCGCCAAAGCGGCGCGATTGCCAAGCAGGAGAATTCCAGGCCTGTGGCCGTGCCGGCGTTGCCTCTCGTCTGTGGTCACAGCGCCAAGGGCGGCTCCAAGCGGCGCACGATTTCGTTCTCCAAGCAACGCAACGTCTTCAAGGGAAGTTTCACGGACCATGCCGGCTCCCACGGTCGCATTGGAGAACGGATCAATGAAAATAAAACTGCCGGTGGCGCGACTCGCCGCGTAGGCATCAAGAAAGAGCGGCTGGTTCGTCTCCACTTCAACGGCAGCAATGCCGTTCATTTCCAGTTGTTCGGCAGGCTCGTTTTGAAGCGTATTGACATTGATGCGGTGCCAAATCCGCCGAACACGCGCCTTCACCATCCGCGTAGTCTGCTTTAAAAGGAGCGGTCTTTCGGCGCGAAGCGGCTCCGGGTGAAGCCAAACTACGGTGGCAGAAAAGCTGCGCGACACGGCGGGAAGATTCGACGGAGAAACCAGCATGTCGCCGCGACTCAAGTCAATTTCGTTTTCAAGCTGAAGCGTGATCGACTGCGGCGCGATCGCTTGGACCGAGTCACCGTCAAAGCCGACAATCGCTTTGACCCTCGTTTCCTGTCCCGATGGCAGCGCTACAAGCGAATCTCCCGGGCGTACCGAGCCACCAGCCAGTTGCCCCGCAAACCCGCGGAAACGAAAGTCCGGCCGAATGACGTATTGAACCGGAAAACGCACCGCGTCCAGCGAACGTGTCTGGTGAAAATCCACAGTTTCGAGATGCCCCAAAAGCGTCGGCCCCGAATACCAGGGCAAGTTTTGGCTGGGGTTGACCACGTTGTCACCCGCCAGGGCGCTGATGGGAATGCACTGTACGGAAGAAATGCCCAGGTGCGACGCGAGAGCGACAAAATCGCGTTGCAAACGAAGGAAAACGTCTTCGCTGTAATTCGCGAGATCCATTTTGTTGATGGCTGCGACGACGCAGCGGATACCCAGAAGCGAAGTAATATAAGTGTGACGGTGTGTCTGCGTGAGCAGGCCCTTGGTGGCGTCCACCAAAATAATCGCGAGATCCGCGGTAGACGCTCCGGTGGCCATGTTGCGCGTGTACTGCTCGTGACCCGGCGTGTCCGCGATGATGAACTTGCGCTTCGCGGTGCTGAAGTAGCGGTAAGCAACGTCAATCGTGATTCCCTGCTCTCGCTCAGCGCGCAGGCCGTCGGTAAGCAGCGAAAAATCGAACGCCCCGCCCGACCGGTTGATCTTGCTTTTTTGCACTGAAGCAACCTGGTCTTCGTAGACGGCCTTCGCGTCATGCAGCAAGCGACCGATCAAAGTGGACTTGCCATCGTCCACGCTGCCTGCAGTTGTAAATCGCAGGAGGTCCTTGCGCAAATCTGCTTCAAGAAACGCGCTAAGACTCTTGGACCGCTCAGGAGTCGCATCAGAAGTCGCCAGGGTCAGCATCAGAAGTACCCCTCGCGTTTCTTCAACTCCATGGAACCCTCTTCGTCGTGGTCAATGGCGCGGTTCTCACGCTCGGAGCGGCGGAACGAAACCATTTCTTCAATGATTTTGGGAACAGTGTCTGCGTCCGAGCGAATCGCTCCCGTGCAGGGAATACAGCCGAGGGAGCGCATGCGGCACTTAATCCTTTGCGCTTTTTCCTCAGGAAGAAGTTCGTCAGAAGAGTAAACCAACACGATCGAGCCGTTGCGTACCACAGCTTGGCGCCCGCGCGCGTAATACAACGGAACGATGGGAATGTTTTCCGCGTGGATGTACAGCCAAACGTCCAGTTCCGTCCAATTCGACAGCGGAAACACGCGAATGCTTTCCGATTTTTCGATGTGCGAGTTGAAAAGGTTCCAGAGCTCAGGCCGCTGACTCTTGGGATCCCACTGCCCGTGCGAGTCGCGAAAAGAATAGATGCGTTCTTTGGCGCGCGATTTTTCCTCGTCACGCCGCGCCCCGCCGAATGCCGCGTTAAATCCTCCCTCGGAAAGCGCATCGAGCAAAGCTTTCGTCTTGAGCAGCCCGCAGCATCGTTGCGTTCCGAGAGCAAACGGATTTGCGCCCTGCTCCAGCGCCTCGCGGTTTTGATGGACGATCAGGTCCGCGCCAATTTCGCGCGCATAGGAATCGCGAAACTCGATCATTTCAGGGAACTTGTAACTCGTGTCGATGTGCAGCAGCGGAAAAGGAATTTTCCCGGGATAAAAAGCCTTCTGCGCCAGGCGCAGCATGACCGAGGAGTCTTTGCCGATGGAATAGAGCATCACGGGACGGGAAAACTCCGCGGCCGCCTCGCGAAGAATGTAAATGCTCTCGGCCTCGAGGGTTGCAAGATGCCCAAGCCGGCGCCCCAGCGCAGACGGAAAGGAAGCTTCGAAAACCTGTGGTACCAGAGTCTCGTCCGGTGGCTGCAGCGTTGGAAAAGTCATGCCCATGTTCCCTTCCCTTGGAAAATGCCCCAAAAACACAAAACCCACCTGCCAGCTGTTCTGGCGGTGGGTCTAAAAACACTCGGCTAGATTTCTGTGCTTAGACCGCTAGCCTCCCAACGCCAGATGACACTGCCACGCAACAACACATACAACAGATGTTTGCGCGGTTCTGGCGACGATGACTCGCGTAGTTCACAGGTAACAGTCTAGCCTGCATGCTGTTTAGATGCAACCGGGACAAAAACGATACTTTTTCTGCATGCTATCGGTTTTTTGCGGGCATCCGAGAAGCCTCGCTACAACCGTAAGGGATGCTGCGAGGGGTTCGATGAAAACTCATCAGTTTCCCGAAGTTGGATTGTCCGAAGGAGCGTAATACCCATTGCGCGTGCGCGCCAGGAGCTTGCCGCGGCCGCGCGGAGGAATCACCTCGACAGACACCATGCGGAAGGTGCCGTCGCGTTTGTCATTGGTCGGGTAGTACGCCAGTGTGTACTGGTTGCGGATGTCGTGCGCCACTTGCTGGCAGATGTTGTGCACGTCTTCCACGTTTTCCGGGAAATACGCGATGCCGCCCGAGGCTCTGGCAATTTCTTCCAGGGCACGCCTGGCCTTCTTCGCGCTCTTTTTGCTTTCCTGGCTCAGCAGCCCGATCGTGTAAATCACCGTATCAGTCTTCTGAATTTCTCGGATGGTTTTTTCCAGCGAATAATGACTCGAATTGTCCTCGCCGTCGGTGACAATCAGGAGAACATGCTTATCCTTGGAAGCCTTTTTCAAGTGGTCGAGCGAGCCGATGATGGCGTCGTAAAGCGCGGTGCTGCCGCGTGAATCAATTCGCTCGAGCGCTTCTTTCAACTCGGGAACGCTGCTCGTGAAGTTCTTGTCTAGGTCGAGATAAAAATCGTCGTTGAAGTTGACGACAAACGCTTCGTCCTGCGGATTGCTGGCCTGCACCAGGGTGATCGCGGCCTCGTTCACCTTGGGGCGCTTGTCGCGCATGCTGCCGCTGTTGTCAATCACCAGGCCCATGCTCACTGGAAGGTCCTCACGTTTGAAGACGGAGAGTTTTTGCTCGACTTTGTCCTCGAAGACGCGGAAATTCTCCAATTTCAAGCCATCCGCAAAACGCTGGCGGTCATCGAGCACCGTGGTGTGCAGGACCACCAGGTTGACTTGCCTAATGATGGCCGCGCCTTGCTTTTCCGCGTTGTTTTGTCCCGGTGGTGGAGGAACCGGATTCGTTACCGGAATCTGAGCCAGGGCGGGAGGAATGAAAACAGCGATCGCGCACAGCAGCGCAGCCGATAAAATCCCTGCGCGGAAACGCCAACTCGAATTAGTGGCTGGGCGCGTAATACCCTGTCTTGGAGTAAACGGTGAGAGGCGGGAGTCCTCTCGGAGCGCGCAGTTTAATCTTGATCTTCCGCCACCGCGCGTCGTGAGCTTTGTTGCTTGGTCGATAGCCGAGCACATATTGGTTTCGCAGCTCCATGCCGATTTTCGTAGCGATATCCGGAAGATCTTCCAATCTCTCAACCGAGAACACGCGCCCCCCGGTCATTTCTGTAATCTCGCTAAGGAGCGAGGGGCCTTTCAGTTCTTCCGGTGTCCGGTTGCGAGATCCCAACGGGTCAAAGATGCCGATGGCATAGAGCTGGGTATCGGCCTCTTTCACCAAGCGCTTGATATCGCTTTCGTTGTACCGACTGTGATTATCCCCTCCATCCGATAGGATGAGCAAGGCGCGTTTGGCGTTGTGTGCACCCCTCATCTGGCTGAGTCCCAAGTAGATGGCGTCCAGAAGCGCGGTGCGGCCCTTGGGAGACGTAAGCATCAGGCGGCTCTGCAGGTCTTCGACGCTGTTGGTAAACGAACTGGTTAGCTCAGCGCGCTCGTTGAAACTAACCAGAAAAAATTCATCTTGTGGGTTGGCGGTTTTGAAAAACTGCAAGGCTGCTTCCCGGGCCTTCCCTACTTTGTTGGACATGCTGCCGCTGAAATCAAATATGACGCCGATGGAGATCGGTACATCTTCCGCGGAAAACGTACTCACTTCCTGTTCGATGTTGTCCTCGAAGATGCGGAAATTATCGGGGTCGAGACCGGTGACCAGGCGGTTGTAAGGATCCGTGACAGTAACGTTGACGAGCGCCATGTCGACGTCGATGTGCAGAGTGCTGCCCGGCTTGAACGCCTTGGCAGCCGTATCCTTCCGCACGTCATCAATTCTCTCCTTGGCGTCTTCCTTCTTGGAATCGTCTTTGGGTTTGTTGTCGTCAGGGGGGGCCTGGGCAGCAGCTACCTGAAAGAGGGCTTGGGCGCAAAGAAAACAAATAGCAGGCAGAAGCCGGAAGGATGCAAGCACAACGCGACGCTTTGCAGAATGTGACTGCGGAACAGCCACCGGCAAATCGCGTTTCACGGCACCCCCTACGTCTCGGACGGACCGGGACGGCCGCGCGGTTCGGTTTCAATTGGATTCTACCACTCGCAATTCTGAAAACAAGCGCAATCCTTGCATCCGTCATACCAAAAGCTTGAATGACGAGGCCGTAACCTGCGGCTGTGGTAGCATCGGCGCACGGCGGTGCCCCTTCAACAAGACCACGTTCAGCAAGACTCTGAAGGAGCGGGGCTTATTCCCGAACCGGGGAGAAGCAAGAGATGGGCTCGGTGAAAGTAGTGGTGGTGATTCCGGCGCGCTATGCCTCCACGCGCTTGCCCGGCAAGCCTCTGGTGACCCTTGCGGGCAAGCCAATGATTCAGCGCGTTTACGAGCGCGCCAAGTTAGCGACGCGGGTCAATCGCGTCGTGGTCGCGACAGACGATGAGCGTATCGTCAAGGCTGTCGAGGGATTTGGCGGCGAAGCACGAATGACGCGTTCCGATCACCGCACTGGGACGGAGCGTGTCGCGGAAGTGGCGGCCCACGAGGAGGGCGACGTCTTCGTGAACGTGCAAGGCGACGAGCCGCTCCTTGATCCCGTTGCAGTAGACACGGCGGTGGCGTCTTTACTGGAAGAGCCTGCCGCCGCGATTGGCACCGTGGCCACGCCCATCAAGACTCCTGCGGACATCATGGATCCCCATGTGGTCAAAACAGTGCTGGACTTCGATGGCAATGCCCTCTACTTCTCTCGCGCGCCGGTTCCGTGGGTGCGGGATACCGCAAGCAAGATCCAGGTGCGGCACCTGAAGCATTTGGGACTGTATGTGTTCCAGCGCGATGCGCTGCGGGAATACCCCACGCTGCCACAGGGCGAATTGGAGCGCATCGAGCAACTCGAGCAATTACGCTGGCTAGAGAACGGCTGGAAGATTCGCGTTGCCGAAGTGGAGCACGACGCGGTGAGCGTGGACGTGCCGGAAGATGTGGTGCGCGTAGAGAAACTGCTCCAAGGCAAGAGCTGAAAAGTCCCCAAAGGAAATTCCCAAAATGGAACGGCGCATTGCCTCCCCTCCCCACGCCATTGAATGAGAAAGAGTGCGGAAAGGATTTGCGGCGCTCCATTGTTTACAAAGAGTGCGCATGTGATTGAGAACAAAGGAGTTGAAGCAAGGATAGGAGATAAATCCGGGATGCCGGGAAAGCGACGCGAGAGTTCCCTTAGAATGAACTGAGGGACCGAAGGACGAAAGGATGGGGGATCCTGCCCCCGGTTTTTGCGGAACTGCGCATTTTAAAGGACTTAGCTTTTTCTGTAAGTGTGTGAAGCCCGCAGGAGGCCGTGACAAATTTCTGACTCGGCCTCCCTGGTGTTTATGTTCGTTGCTATTGCTGGGCTTTCAGGATGCCGGCCACGATGCGCTGTGCGCCGTTGTTATCCTTGTTGGCAAAGAAAGCGAGCTGCGGATTCACGAAGTACACCTCCATGTGAATCTGCGAAGCATTGGAAAGGTTGACATTCAGGGTGGCGCTCTTTCCGTCGCCGCCGGTGCCGTCGCCGCCGTTAAAGTTGATCGAACCCGTGGAGCCGCGGTCCGTATCCAGCGTCAACCCTGTGAACTGGAAAAGGTCATAGGTGCCGCTGAGGTTCAAGCTCTTGATGGTTTCCTGGGCAAGGAGGTCTTCCTCGTCCTGATTAGCAAAGGTCCCGCCGCTGGTGACCAGACCGCTCCAGTTCATGGCGTAAGGCCCGGTAATATTGGTGCTGGTGAACGGACTGCCGGATTGCGCCAAGATGGAGCCGTCAGCAACGGCAAACGCAGGACTCGTGTCGTTCGGGCTGACTTCCTGAATCACACCGTTACTCGCGGAGCTGAGGTAAAAGACGAAAGAGTAGACGTTGGTTGAGGAGGATTGGAACGAAACTATCCCGCGCCCGGTCGTGGAATCATAGTTGATGCTGGCATTTGACAATTGGCTAGGGCTAAATTCGGTTTCTGTGCCAGCGTTGTTCACGTCCATGAGCAGCTTGCTGACCGTGCTCCCGGACACATCGAATCGCGCTACTCGAGTCAAGCCGCCATTCGCAGAGGCTCCTGCCACGAGAAATACAAAGCTGCCCGAAGGTGCTGCGGGAACAGTGGGTTGCACGATGGCGTCGCCGGTCAGCATGGGGCCGACGCCGCCTGTATTTGTGCTGACGAATCTAATGCGCGTGGAATCCACGATATAAAAGGCGTAGGTCTGTCCGGCGATAGTCGCTGTCCCGCGGCCGGAAGTGGCCGAGTTCGCGGGGTCCGGAGCAAAGTTTCCGCTGATGGCACCATTGGTCAGAGTAAAATTGTCGTTCGCGTCTTCGATGCCCGAGGTGACGACTCCCCCGCTGGCCGAAAACTGTCCTACGAAAGACTCAGGACTGACGCTCGCGTCGACTCCGGAGAAATCAAACACATACGAGCCCGAAACTGCGGAACCAAATGCCGCCGTATTCTGCAGAATAAAATTGCCGCTGCCGGTAGATGCCTGGTTGCCACTGGCCGTCTCATCCATCATCAGGCCGTCTTTGGTCGAGGTAAGAACGATGGCAAAGTTGACGGTGGCGGGAGCGCCGTTGGAATTGATGTTGAATGTCAGAGTGCCGCGCCCGTCGGCATTCACCGTATAGCTGCTGCCACTCATAATGGTGATAGGCCCAGATGAAGTTCCTCCAGCGTTCACGACGTCATACACGCCGCCTGTGATGCCGCCGCTGCCGTTGGCGATAAAGCTGCCGGTCCGGGAAAACGGTGTCGCGGACGTGCCGCCGCTGGTGATGGCTTCACCGCTGGTCACGAAGGCGTAGGTGCCGGTCAGGCTGGCCGACGTGTAATTGCCGGACGGGGGAGGCGGCGTGATGGCAGGGTGGCCGCCCGTACAAGCCGTGGCCCACAAGGCTGCGGCTGCAACTGCCGCCGTTAAGAGCCGCTTCATCGTACACCTCGCAGCACTTCCCTTTGTGCTGGGGTCAAAGTGGAAGCAGGCGAGAGAGGGAAGCCTTTGGCGTTGCGCACAGCGATAGCTTGCGTGCCTTTTTGCACGATGCGGGCGGCAAAGTAGGTTCCTTCGCCGAGAGCCATCGGTTCGCCAACGATGCGAACGCTGTCTCCCGCATTCAATGTAAAGTGATTAGCCTCAAGAACTTTGGCGTTGCCAAGATGCACGTCCACTTGCCCCGAGGCCGTTTGAATGATGGAATGGGCCCCCATGGGCGGCACGGCGGAGGCGGTCTCATATTTCACTACCGTGCCAACCAGCGAGATTTCCCGGCTGGCATTGTAGGTCCGCAGCAACTGTGCATCCGAAGGCATGGCCTGCTGCGCGTCCAAGGAAAGACATAACGTCAGCGAGCCTGCGAGCATAAGGAGTAACAAGAGTAGTCGAGTTTTGGATTTCATTGCCCCTTCCCACGTGTAAGAGTCACACTCGCAGGCTTTCTGCGTTGCGGAGAAACAAAAACACTGCGAAACGCACGCCGAAAGGCCCTAAATCTTAGATGGCGAAGCCTCGAAGTAAGGTTTCGCCGAAAAACTGCGAAGTTCCAGCGCGGCAACAACAAACGCAAAGGGCGCCGCGGCTAGAGAGTATTCCCCGTTTATCTCAAACCCGTTCCCAAAGGAAAAGTTTCGAGGGAATCATAACTTCCTATGGGTATCTCCGGGCGAGCGGTGTCGCTCGCAAATCGTCAATGAGTCGCTGTGCCGAAGGCTATCGGCCGAACCAGCGCGGTAGTGTCGTAGTTAGCGCGGGTATGTAGGTGATGAGCAGGACGCCAATCGAAAGGACGACAATCACGGGAAGAACCGCGCGCAGTACCTCGGGCACCGGTTTGCGGAACCGGTAAGAGGACATCAGCAAGTTCAATCCCACGGGAGGAGTCAAGTACCCTAATTCCATGTTCGCAAGAAAGATGATTCCGAGGCGCACGGGATCAATTCCGTAGGCCGCTCCCAAGGGCACCAGCAAGGGAACCTCGACCACAATTGCCGGATAAATCTCCATCAAGCAGCCTACGACAAGGAGGAAGAGGTTCAAAAGCAGAAGGAAAAGAAACGGCGAGTGTATGGTTTGCGTGGTCCAGGCAACGGCGCGGGCGGGAATCTCCGCGTCAACGAGATAGTTCGTAAATCCAAGAGACACTCCGAGGATGAGGAGCACGCCGCCGATCAGCAGGCCGCATTCGGCCATTACCCGAGGAACATCGCGAAAAACATTCATCTCGCGATGAAAAACGGTGACGACGAGAAACGCATAGAGCGCGGTGATAGCCGCGGCTTCGACGGGCGTGGCGAGCCCGCTGAACAGGGCGAAGGAGGCGACGATGGGCATCAGAAGCTCCCACTTCGCGTCCCACAGCGCGCGGGCGGCTTCCTTCAGGTCGAAGGAATGAGAAGGAGCGGCTTTCTGCCGCCCACGGCGGGCTCCCCAAAGCGCGGTCGCCGCCATCATCACCAGGGCGGGAATAATCCCGCCGAGAAACATTTTGTCGATGGGCACTTTGGCCACGATGGCATAAAGAATCAGAGGAAGACAGGGCGGCAGCAATAAGCCCAGGGAACCGGCGCCGGTGAGCAGGCCGAGCGCATCCTTATCCGAGTAGCGAGCGTCGAAAAGGACGGGCATCAGCAGGCCGCCTAACGCAAGAATCGTCACGCCGGATGCTCCAGTAAAGGAAGTGAAGAAAGCGCATACCAGAACGGTGATGATGGCCGGACCCCCGCGGAATTGTCCGAACAGGGCGTAGAAGACGCGGACAAGCCGCTTGGGCGCGCCGCCCTCCGCGAGAAAGTAGCCGGCCAGAGTAAAAAGCGGGAGCGTTGGCAAACTGGGATTCGTCACCAACGTGTAGTGCGCGACGGGAATCGACGCAATGGGCTGACCGGAGCCCCAGAAAAGAACCGCCGCGGCGCCGCCAAGCGTCACAAAGGCCGGAACGCCGAGAACCGAGGCGACAAACAACACGCTGAGGGCCACAAAGACCAGGTGATTCCCGCTGGCAGACCATTGCAAGACCAAACCCATCAGGGCTAATGCCAGCGCGCCGGTTCCCAAACGTGAAGTCCATTTTTCAGACACGTGCCACAGGATGCGCAAGGCAATCGCGGCGAAACCCAATGGAAGCACGCACTCAACCACCCAGATGGGGATTCCAAAGGCAAGAATCCGTCCCGATTCACGCTCGCTCAGAACAAATTGGAAGGCCGCAAAGCAAAGGAAACCCGTAACGACGACGGCGATCCCGCCGGTAAAGATTCTTGCGGTCCCCTTTGGCCAGCCGCGTAGCTTCGTTTCGCCAATGTTGGCAAGGGCAAGCAGCCGCCGTTCGCGGGCGGCAATGGCTCCGCCCAGCATTCCGACGACTAGAACCATGTGCTGAACAATGGCAATGGAAGCGGGGATGGAAACGTGTAGAGTGCGGCGCAGCAGCGCCTCCGCGAGAGGCAAAATAACCATTGCACCGAGCGCCACCGAAACGATCAGGTTTTCGCCAAGGGCCAGCTTAGCGGCACATTTGTTCGACTCCTGGGCGGAGGCGGTCTGGAGATCCGGTATGGGCACGGCCTCGCTGCTCACTAGCGGCCTGCCTTGTGGGCGGCGCGATATTCGGCGACGAAGCTCAAGGCTTTGTCGAAAGCGTCCGCCGGGATCATCGTGCCGCGCATTTTGGGGTAGACCGCCTCGGCAAAACGACGCCAATCGTCTTCCAGGTCCTGCGGAACAGGGCGCACTTGAAGCCCGCGCTTCTTCATGGCCTCAATGGCTTCCAGACTTTCGGCGCGGCTGAGTGCCCGGATTTTCTTGCCCGCCTCGGCAGCGGCTTTCAGCACCTTTGCCTGCTGGTCAGCCGTGAGCGCGTCCCATGCCCGCTTGGTCATGACCGTGGCGCCAACCAGGGGAACGTAATTCACTTCAAGCAGATTCTTGGCCGCCAGGTCAAACTGGCTGGCGAGGGCGTAGAAGGGCGTCACGGGGACGGTATCCACAAGACCCGTTTGCAGGCTGATGAGCACGTCGGACCATTCGAGGGGCACAGCCTGGAATCCCAAGCTGTTGATGATGCTGGCTTCATCCGTGTCGCTGGAAGTTACAAAGACCTTGCTTTTCTTGGATTTGAATTCCTCGGGCGTGGTGAAGGGCTGCCTGGAAATGATGTGAATCCAGCCCGCGTCGGTCCAGGAAAGCGCGACGAAGCCCTTTTGCTCAAGGCGTTTCTCCAAATCCGGCTGCATTTTGGAACAGACATATTCCATCTCGTCCAGCGAGTGAAACAGCATGGGTATTTTCTCAATCGCACCGACGGCCGGATCAATGCTGGAAAGACCAGCGGCAGAAAGCGTGGCGGCTTGCAGTTGTCCCAGGCGAAGGCGCCGGATGGTTTCTTCCTCGCCGCCCATCGTTCCGCCGGGGTAGATCGTGAGAGTCAGGGCGCCGCCGGTGCTGGTTTTCCACTGCTGCCCCATCTCTTCCAGGGCGTGATACTGGGAAGAACCCTGAGGCAGCAAGGTGGCCAGGCGAAGGCGCGTCTGGGAGCGAACAATTACCGGATGCAGCAGGGGGAGCAGCATTGCCGCGAAAATGGAAAACAAAGCTCTTTTTTGATTTCTCAAACGTTTCATTTCGTCGACCCCGCAGCGCCCGCATCAAGAAACAATTCGTCTTCCCGGGACAGCAGCCAGCGCGCGCGGCGCTGCATGACGATATTGCTCAAGCGCCACTCCACACGCTTGTCCGGATCCACCGCCAGCGCCTGCTTCAAAAGCGATTCGAATTCTTCACGATTCTGCTTCTGCACGGAAACCGTTTCCGCATAGGCGACGTACGGCGAGGCGAGCTCTCCGTTGGACAGTGCAACGGCACGATCGAAATGGGCCTTGGAACGTGCGGCGAAATCGCCCTTCGCCCCCTGCCTGGCGGACTCGTAGCTGACGAGGAATTGTTCAATGACGCCATGATCGTAGGTTGGATCGAGCTGGTAGGCGCGATCTATCAAGGCTTCTACCTGAGGCTGCTCGGCCACCAGTTCGGGACGGTCTTTGGAAAGCGCGATCGCCGCGCCCCAGGCCACGGCAGTCCAATACAGGAGTGGAACATCCTGTTTCTTCATTGGGCGAACCGCAGCCGTGGCATGGTCATGGAGCGACGCGGAAAAACCGGTATGCTTTGTTTCGAGGCCGCGCAGGCCGTAGTCGCGGGCGCGGAGATAGAGATTGCGAGCCCTCTCGGCAAGAACCGCCGACTTGTTCACGTCCTCGGCTTCGACCTGTTCGGAAGGCTGCTGCACGTAAACGTAGGAGTATTGCGTAAATCCGCTGGCGGCAGCGAAAAGCAGGCCGCGGTGTTTCGGGCTCTGTGCCAGCAAACCCTCAATGAGCTTGAGGCTGAACGGAATCGCCTGGCCGACAAATTCGGGATCGTTATCGGATGCGAAAGTAGTGCCGCTATTGGCGAGGGAGTCGCCAAGCTTATTAATCGCAAACTTGCGCACCGAGCAGCCGGAAAGAAGCAATGCGGCCAATAAAGCGAAGCACGCGCGCAAGAGCATCTTTACATGCCTCCTTGGACCCTTGTTCACGCAAATTCCACCTCGATACGGTGAAGTGAGCCTTCTTCTCGAGCTGCGGCTGCAAGCTAGTTTCAGTACCTCGATTTTATCAGTAACGACAAGGCAAACCACGTGTCACTCCGGCCCCTGTGCTCTCCGCCTTGCGCCGTGCCCTTCGCACGACGCCACGCCGGACTTGATTCGGGGCGCCGCTCGCAAGGTTCCTCGAAACCTTAAGACTAATCAAGCGACAATGCACGTCACGCCGATGGTGGCGCGGTATGTCGCGTGGCTGCCCGTTGTACAATAAAGGCGACGTTGCGTACGGAGCCGCCCCAGGCCATCTGGAACAACGGTACTTCAGGCCTTTTGACGCGCAACCAAGCCAATTTTTAAGCCTGTCTCAAGTTTGAGACCAAGCTTACCAATCATTTTGAACGGGCGCAGCCGCCTTTCTTGCTGTTTGCAAAAAAATAACGAAAATTTCACAACGCCGATAACAGACGGAATGAGCGTACAATGGTCATGTTCGGCGTCTAAGAGAGTATTCCAGGTCGAGCGGGTTGGGACGAGGTTGAAATGAAATCAGAGCGTCGCGGGCTGGTTCTGATCATTGCGGTGGTAGCAGTGTCGGCGGCGTTGGGCGGCATTTACGGCCCGAACGTGCGGGCCAAGGAATCTTCTTACGACGACGCGCAGAGTTCGGTACGAACCTTCACCTCGGTGCTGGACGCCGTGGAAGCCAACTACGCGGAAAAAGTGGACGTGGACAGGATCGTGTATCAGGGCGCCATTCCGGGAATGCTGCGCATGCTCGATCCGCACTCGAATTTCTTTGACGCGCGCCAGTGGGCTTCCAATCGGGAGGAAATGCGCGGCAGGTACTACGGCGTGGGCATGGGAGTGATTCCGCGCGGGGACCGCACGGTAGTGATGGCCTCTTATGTGGGGAGTCCGGCATTCCGGGCGGGGATACGGCCCGGGGACATCATTGTGAGCATCGACGACAAATCCGTGGAGCGCTTAGGCACATCGGAAATCGCTGATCTTTTGAGGGGAGCGCGGGGCACATCCGTCAAGATTGCGGTTTCCCGCGAGGGTTATGCGGACCCGCTGGTTTTCCATGTGACGCGCGACGAAATTCCGCATCACGCGGTGGATTTGGCGTTTGAGGTGAAACCTGGGATCGGCTACATCCGGCTCTCGGGATTCAATGAAAAAACCGACGGTGAGCTTGGCGACGCGATGAAACAGGTGAACGCGTCTTCTCTCGACGGCTTGATTCTGGACATGCGGGAGAATCGCGGCGGCCTGCTGGACGAGGCCATCGCGGTGAGCGACATGCTGCTGGACAAGAACCAGCTGATTGTGTCGCACCGCGGACGCGCTTCGGCGGAGCGGCGTTATTATGCGGTGCGCGGAAACCGCGGCAATAGCATGCCGCTGGTCATCCTGGTAAATGGCAATTCGGCGTCTGCCACGGAGATCGTTACCGGCGCCGTGCAGGACCATGATCGCGGCGTGATTGTTGGCGAAACGACCTTTGGCAAAGGCCTGGTGCAGACGGTTCAGCCGCTGAGCGAAAACACCGGCCTGGCTTTGACGATTGCGCGGTACTACACGCCGAGCGGGCGGCTGATCCAGCGCGATTACAAATCGGTTTCGCTTTATGAGTACTACGAGCGCAAGACTCCGGAGCATCCGACGGAAGTGATGCTGACCGACAGCGGTAGGCAGGTCACGGGTGGCGGCGGCATTACACCCGACATCGCGGTGCGCGAGCCGGAGTTAAATCGCTTCCAAAAGGCGATGTATCGCGACGATGTGTTTTTCCCGTTTGAGACTAGCGTCGGCGGATTCACCCGGCACTATCTGGGAACCCGGCCCACCATTACCAAGGATTTTGAAGCGAACGATGGCGTGCTGAGCGAATTCCGCAAATTCCTTGCAAACAAGAACATTCGCTACACCGAGCCGGAGATGGCGGAAAACCTGGATTGGGTGAAGCGCAAGATCAGGGAGGAAGTGTTTGTGTCCATCTTTGGCCAGCAGGAAGGATTCAAGGTTCAGCTGGAAACGGATCCCCAATTGCGGGCGGGCATTGATGCCATTCCGCAAGCGCGCGCGCTTTATGAGAAGGCGCGCAAGATCATCGCGCAGCGCGCCGGCGTCACCACCTTTCGGCCGTAAGTAGTCGCTTTCCTCCGCCGCTCCGCTTGAGTCCGGAGAATCGGAAAATAACTTGATTTTCCGGCGCAAAGGTGCGCTATTTGACAGGAGCGCGAGTTCCGAAGATAATTGTTTGTACGTCAATCCTGTGGAGGGCAGACCAGCCCGGCAAGCCTGCCATGGCAGGCAAGCACCCGGGCTACACGGATGGCGCCAAAATATATATTTGTTACCGGCGGTGTTGTTTCCTCACTGGGAAAAGGCGTAGCAGCCTCCTCGATTGGTTGTCTCCTCGAAAGTCGCGGTTTTCAAGTAACACTTCAAAAATGCGATCCGTACCTGAACGTGGATCCGGGCACGATGAGCCCGTTTCAGCATGGTGAAGTGTTTGTGACCGAAGACGGCGCGGAGACGGATCTCGATTTGGGGCACTACGAGCGCTTCACGCATGCGAAGCTTTCCCGCGACAATAACTGGACGACGGGCCGCATCTACGAAACGATTCTCACTAAAGAGCGGCGCGGCGATTATCTTGGCAAGACCGTGCAGGTAATTCCACACGTCACGGACGAAATCAAGGCGTGCATCCGGAAAGTCTCTGAAAACGTCGACGTGGTGATCGTGGAGATTGGCGGAACGGTGGGCGACATCGAGTCGCTTCCCTTCCTCGAAGCCATTCGCCAGATGCGCCTGGAGCTCGGGGCGGAAAACACGCTGTTCGTGCATGTAACGCTGGTGCCGTTTATTTCGGCGGCGGGCGAACTGAAGACCAAGCCCACGCAGCACAGCGTGAAAGAGATGCTGGGCATCGGGATTCAGCCGGATATTCTGCTTTGCCGGAGCGACCGGCACATTCCGGCTGAATTGAAGAAAAAAATCGCGCTGTTTTGCAACGTTGCGGAGTCTTGCGTCATTTCCATGGAGGACGTGAACACGATTTATGCGGTGCCCGCGGAGCTGAGCAAAGAAGGGCTGGACGCGCAGATTCTGCGCTTGCTGAAGCTGGAGTCGCGGCCTTCGGACATGAAGCCGTGGATTGACCTCGTTTACCACATGCATCACCCGGCGGGGGAGGTGCGGATCGCCGTGGTTGGAAAGTACGTGCAACTCGAAGATGCGTACAAGAGTTTGCGGGAAGCGTTGTTGCATGGAGGCTTAGCACACAACCACAAAACTGCATTGGACTGGATCGAAGCGGAAGACCTCGATTCGCCAGAAACGGCATCGAGGCGCTTGCACGCCTACGATGGCATTCTCGTCCCGGGCGGATTCGGCAAGCGCGGGATTCAGGGAATGGTTTACGCGATTCAATATGCGCGCGAGCACAAAGTGCCGTTCTTCGGGATTTGCCTGGGGATGCAGTGCGCAACGATTGAGTACGCGCGCGACGTTGCAGGATTGAAACAAGCGGACAGTACGGAGTTCGATCCGCAATCGCCGTACCGTGTGATTTACAAATTGCGTGAATTGCTGGGCGTGGACGAAATGGGCGGCACGATGCGCTTGGGCGCGTGGCCATGCAAGCTGGAGCCAGGCTCGTTTGCGCACAAAGCGTACGGCAAGCTGGAAATCAGCGAGCGTCATCGGCACCGCTACGAATTCAACCGAGACTTCGAGAAGACGCTGGTTGCCGCGGGATTGAAAATCACCGGACGCACGCCGGACGAAAATTACGTTGAAATTGTTGAGGCGCCGGAGCATCCGTGGTTCTTGGGCTGCCAGTTCCATCCGGAATTCAAGAGCAAGCCGCTGGAGCCGCATCCTTTGTTTGCGGCGTTCATCGGTGCAGCACTGGAACATAAGAAGCAGCGTATGCGCACGGCTTCTGTGACCACAGCTGAGAGACAGCCGGCGCCAGCTTTGCGGGCCGCACCCACCGCCACCGCCTAAAAATCAACTCGAAATCCCTTTAGCCAAGCTAAGAAATCGCTTGTATCTCTCTTGAAAACACGGGACGGGAAACATTCGCGCTTCTGCGCAACGACGGATGCCTCTATGCTATCTTCGTTAGCCTGAATGGGGACCACAGGCTCATGGGGACTACACACGAAATTGAACTGGGCAAGCTGCGCCTTGGCGCGGGGAATCCGCTGTTTCTCATTGCCGGGCCTTGCGTCATCGAAAGCGAATTACATGCTTGCGTGATGGCGGAAAAAGTGGCGAAAATCGCCGCCGACGCCGGCGTGCCATATATTTTCAAGGCGTCGTACGACAAAGCGAACCGCTCCTCACTGAAGGCGTTTCGCGGGCTCGGGCTGAAGGAAGGACTGCGCATTCTTGAGAAAATCAGGAAGGACCTGAAAGTGCCGGTCCTGACCGACATTCACGACGGGGCTCAGGCGGAACCGGTTGCGGAAGTCTGCGATATTCTGCAAATCCCGGCATTTTTGGCGCGGCAAACTGATTTGCTGATTGCTGCAGGCAAGACCGGGCGAATCATTAATATCAAGAAGGGCCAGTTCCTTTCGCCGTGGGACATGGACAACGTGGCGGAAAAAGTAGAGAGCACGGGGAACAAGAAAATCATTCTGACGGAGCGCGGGACTTCGTTTGGGTACCAGAATCTCGTGGTGGACATGCGCTCGTTTCCGGTGATGCAGCGGACTGGCTATCCCGTGGTCTTTGACGTGACGCACTCGGTGCAGCTCCCCGGAGGACAGGGACGTTCGAGCGGAGGGCAGCCGCAGTTCATCGAGCCGCTGGCACGCGCCGCGGTGGCTGCGGGTGTGGATGGAATCTTTCTGGAGACGCACGACAATCCCGCCGCCGCTCGCTCGGATGGACCGAACGCTTTGCCACTCTCGCAACTGCACGCCCTGCTTTTGAAACTAAAGGGACTCAACACGGTGGTTCGCCGCTGGAGCACTTCGTCATGAGCCTGGAGACGGCGCGGCGCGTGCTCCAAATCGAGGCCCAGGCAATTCAGGATGTGCTGGCGCGGCTCAATGCCAGCTTCGAAAAAGCGTCGGACATTTTGTTTGCCTGCAAAGGCCGCGTCGCCGTCAGCGGCATGGGCAAGTCCGGACTGATTGGGCGAAAAATTTCCGCGACATTTTCCAGCACGGGCACGCCGTCGTTCTTCCTGCATCCCGCCGAAGCGCTGCATGGCGACCTGGGCATGCTGGCGCGCGGCGATGCGATGCTGGCGGTTTCCTACGGCGGTGAGACGCAAGAACTCATCCAGCTTTTGGAAGCGCTGAAGCGCCTGGAGTTGCCGCTGGTTACCCTGACCGGCTGCGTGAAGTCCACACTCGCGCAAGCGAGCGACGTGGCGCTGGACGTCAGCGTGAAGGAAGAGGCCTGTTCGCTGAACCTCGCGCCGACGGCGAGCACGACAGTCGCGATGGCCGTCGGCGATGCGCTGGCGATTTCGCTGCTCGAGCGGCGCGATTTCCGACACGATGATTTTGCGGCGCTGCATCCCGCCGGACGGCTTGGAAACAAATTGCTGCGCGTCGAACATCTCATGCATTCCGGGGCAGCGCTGCCGCGCGTCGCGCCCAATACGGCCATGCCGGACGTTTTTCACGAAATGAGCGCGAAGGGTTTGGGAATGACCACAGTATTGGAGGCGGACGGGCGGCTTGCTGGGATTCTTACCGACGGCGACTTGCGGCGTTTGATGGAGAAACATCGCGGCGCCGTTTTGGAAATGCGCGCCGCGGATGGCATGACGAAGAGTCCGCAAACGATTGGGCCGCGCGTGCTGGCTAGCGAAGCGTTGAACCTGATGGAAAAGAAAAAGATTACTTCGGTCGTGGTGATGGATGAAACGCGGCGCGTGCTCGGCGTGGTGCATTTGCATGATTTATGGACGCTGGAGCTTATCTAGCAGCGTTAAGAAAAGGACTTAACACAGAGACCGCAGGGAACACCCAGT